>Ga0078972_1001362_pt1 | contig 92411 bp, 77 predicted proteins | sample YelNatPaOPGAMG01_FD_67568 | JGI IMG/M metagenome (GOLD analysis project Ga0078972, IMG submission 67568) | Hot spring thermophilic microbial communities from Obsidian Pool, Yellowstone National Park, USA - OP-RAMG-01 (SPADES assembly) (version 2) | ecosystem: Environmental > Aquatic > Thermal... | reverse complement strand
TTTCCAAAATATTAATAAACCAATTCAAAATAGGAACTGGCTTGCTGCTGATGTTTATTGGACTCCATTACAGCATATTTTAACAGAGTTTAGGGTTATAAGCAGATACCTTTTATTATTTATTTTCCCATTGCCTAAATTACTTGTGTTTGATTACTGGAACTATCCTATATCAAAAACCATGTTTGAACCTGTAAGTACATTTGTAGCTATATTGTTTGTACTATCTCTTATTATATTTTCAGTGATTAAGATAAAGAAGTATCCATTTTTATCATTTGGAATTCTCTGGTATTTTATTTCAATATCTCTGGAAAGTTTTATAGCAGTGGGATTAGATTTATACTTTGAACACAGGAATTATATGCCATTAACTGGGCTATGTTTTGGAATTATTGCGCAATTAATATTATTTTCATGGAAATGGCTGGAATTTAGATATGCTAAATTATTAGTCTTCATTGTTATACTAATATTCTTTGGTGGTATGACATTTCAGAGAAATTTTGTATGGAATGATAAGATAGTTTTCTGGAAAGATGTATTAGAAAAAACAGGAGATAATCCAAGACCTTTAATAGCGCTCGGTAATAGTAGTCACGCTCATGGTTATTTTGCAGATGCAGAAAAATATTATAAAGAGGCAGTGAAAATTTGCAGTGATAAAAAATATTCAGGGTATTTACTAAATGTTTTATATCGTCTTGATTTCATGTATATTTCTCTTGAAAAACAAGAACAAGCTGTTAAGATAAAAGATTTAATTGGTAAACTTTATAAATATCCAAAGGAATATTATGTTTTGAATGGAATGTTGTTAAACTTAAATCGCGATTATAATAATGCCATAGAGAATTATAATTTTGCTTTAAGCTCTGCTTTTTCTCCATATGAATTGGCTGATAAAGCAACAATTTTATCATTAATAGGAGAATCTTATCGTGGCTTAGGCCAATATTTGAAAGCTTATAATTACTATCAAGCAGCAGTAAATATTTCCCCGTCTCTATCAGCAGCTTATCATGGTATTGCTAAATTAGAAATTGCTCAAAGAAAATTTGATTCCGCAAAAGATAATTTAAATAAGGCTCTTATGTTCGATCCTTACAACTTTATGGTTTTAACTGATATGGCTTATTTAATGCTGATTCAGGGCAATAAATTTCAAGATGCATTGCCTTATGCAAGAAAGGCGATTGAAGCTAATCCTCCATTGTATCAGCCTTATCTTATTATGGGTATTATAAAATTAGCCTCTGGTAATGAGAGAGAAGCTCAAATGGTATTTGCTAAAGCAAAAGAATTAAAAGCCCGTGATTATCAAATTCTGTTTAACATGGCATGGGGATATTCTATCAACAGAAATACAGAGAAACAAAACTATTGTCTAAAAGAATTACTAAAACTTAAAGATGTGCCGGATAATATAAAAAATATGGCAATTAAATTGCTTTCTCAATCACACTAACATATAAGTTTGAGGTTTATATGTTAGAATATTAAATAATAAATTTTCTTAAATTCATAAGGAGGTAGAAAAATTGAGGGTCTTAAAGCTTTTTATTTCTGCTACTATATTTTTTGTAATTATTTCAGGATGTTTTGCTGTTCAAGGTTTTGCATCAGAAAAATCAATTATGTTTATTATTGATTTTTCTAACAGTATGAATCAGATGCTCGGCAATAAAAGTAAAATAGATATCGCTCGCGAAGTTGTTGCTAATACAATTGATAAAATCGAAGCTGGAGCAAAAATTGGGTTGACTTTTTACGGGCATAGGGAAAAAGACAAATGCGATGATATTGAAATTGTTATGCCTTTACAAAAAGCGGAAAAACAGACCTTTAGTCAAAAAATGTCTGATTATAAACCTGCTGGTAATGCCTCAACAGATTTGGCTCTTAAAAAGGCTGCTGAAATTCTTAATAATAATGAGGATTATGTAAATTTTGTTCTTATTACAGATGCCAGCAATAAATGCGAAAAAGATTTATATAAATCAGCACGTGAGGTAAGACAAAAATATGATTATAGGTTTAACTTTTATACTGTGCTTATAAGCCCTGACAAAAAAGAATTTCCAAAATATAATTTTGCTGTAAAATCTCTATCAGGGCAACTCTATGCAATCAACTCTGTTATAGATATTAAAAACACAATCGAATCTTTAGTTTCATCAATAAACTCTTATAAGCCCTATTATCCTAAAACTGTAACTAATAATGATATGGTTTTGATTCCTGCTGGTGAGTTTTACATGGGTACCGATGATCGCACTTTTGATCCAATTGAACGCCCAAAACATAAGGTATATCTTGATGCATTTTATATTGATAAATATGAAGTTACCCAAAAACAATATTATGAAGTAATGGGAGAAAACCCTTCATTCTGGCTTGGTAGCGATTTGCCTGTTGATAGTGTCAGCTGGAAAGAAGCAAAAACATTCTGTGAAAAAATTGGCAAAAGGCTTCCTACTGAAGCAGAATGGGAAAAAGCAGCAAAAGGTGGCACTAATGACAAATGGGCTGGCACAAGTGATATGAATAAACTTGAAGAATATATTTGGATTCACGATACAGGCGCTAATATGAAAACTCATCCTGTTGGATTAAGAAAACCTAATGCTTACGGAGTTTATGATATGTCTGGAAATGTATGGGAATGGGTTTCTGATTGGTATGGTGAAAGTTATTACAGCAAAAGTCCTGAAAAAAATCCTCAAGGACCTGAAAAAGGTTTTATGAAAATTCTTCGTGGTGGAAATTGGGATAGCCATATATATGAAGTACGAACAACAAGCCGCTATCCGAAAAATCCAGATGCGAAATATTGCAATAATGGTTTTAGATGTGCTAAATCAGTTGAACCGAATGAAAATAGATAATTTTCTGTGTTATGTTTTTTATGAGTCGTTAATATATATTTTTTATTCTTATTAAATCTAAAAAATTTGCAATAAATCAAAAGTGCAGGTGGCAAAATAAATTTTTTTGTTATCTGCACTTTTCTTGGTTAAGTGCTTTTTAGAATAATAATTTAAAAATATGATATTTTATTTATTTTTGAAGAACAAAACTGCTGGGTTTGCTTGGTATTCCATTTTCAGATAAAAATATTATATCAATTCTATCAATATGTTTAACTTTATTAAATTTGAATAGATATTTTTTGGGTATCGGGTAACAACCTACATATGTGCCCATATATAAGCACCTTAGATAAGTCCCCTTTCTTGAATCATTTATATTTATTATTACATGATCTGATGTTGGAGTAAAATTAACATCTGGCGGGTTTGAAAAATTTTTACTTTTAAGGTTTTCTAAAATAAATTGCTTGCTTTCTGAACCTGTAAGAATTTTTACATCACTTTCAAAAGCTATATCCTGTTCGAGATTAAGATTTTGTGTCAATATTATCTTATCAAAATCAGTTTTATCTAAATAGGGCAAAACCACAGTATCGGATATAGACTTAATATAAGGAAAATCTTTTTTAAGCATTTTTTTGTAAATGTCTTCAAGATTTGAAAAATAATAGGAATAATTCCCGATTACTAATATTTTTTCATTGCTATTTTTAAGTATTTCATCAGATGCTTTTTTATAGTTAGAGGACAATTGAATTACTGCGTTTTGGCTTAATCTTATTTTTGAAATGGATCCGAATAAAGCAGGGATTAGAAAAAGAAAAAAAATTAATAGATATATTTTTCTGTGTTTTAATAATTTATTTGAAATGTAAGATAATATAAAAGAGAAAACTGCTACAAATGATAATGCTTTGTTTGCAAGAAGAAAATCCTCTGCAGGATAAAAAATAAAGGGTGAAATAACAATAAATATTATCAGAATGAGAAAAATAAGCCATTTATAATCAAGAAAAGCTAATATTATAAAAAATAAAAATGGAAAATAAGATAAACCATAAAGGTTTTTTGACAGGTTTACTGGTAAATATAACAGTTTATTAAAAAGATAAACAAAGGATTTTTCTATTGAGCCTGGATATCCACCAATGCCTCCGAGAATATGTATTCTCCAGAAAATATATACTATTAAAATAAGAAAATAGGGTGTTGATTTCTTAGCTCTATCACTTATAGAACCAGCAGAAATAACGAAAACTAACGCAGGTAAATATGCATAAGCTTCCTTAAATAAAAAAGATATCAGTGTAGTTATAAGAGAAAATAACAGAAGATATTTCTTTTTATTTTCTTCCCAGCTTTTGAAAAAATATATAGCTGTAAGTGTGAAAAAAAATCCCCATAAATAATGTTTTCTTGTAACCCAGCTTATATCAAAAGACATTGGTAGAGAAATTGACATAACAATAGTTCCTATCCATGAAGCAAAAGGTGTAAAATAAATCCTCTGCAACTTATAAAACATGAGGCAGCATAAAAAAGCAACGAAAAGATTGATTAAGTGATACCCTAATGGGTTCATTTTAAAAAGTATCCAGTCTAATTTAAAAGAAATAGGAAGTAAGGGAGTAAAAAAAAGCTGATTGAAATAAAGGTATGTGCCTTTATCAAAAAGAAGATTAATAGTATCAAAGCTTGAACAAAAAATATTTGCAGTATCATCTATTATAAACCAGGTGTTTAATATCCTGAAATTAATGGTTATTAAAATAATTAATATAGAGGCTATATATAAGAATTCTTTTTTTGATTTAAGTTTTGTTATTAAATTGCTCATGGTTTTTTAAAAAGATAACACAGCTTTTGAATTTAAAGCAACACATTAAAAATAAAAATAAATTATATTTTATCTGCATTTTTAATTTAATGTTTTAGTAGATTTCCCTGGATAATTTTTAATTAATTTTTTAGACTAAGCAAATATATCAGTAATACTTAAAACACATTTGCAGTTAGTTTTGAATATTGGTATAATCCATACATGAAAGAGGCAATGTTTTATGAGAAACTTGATGAGAAAAAAGTAAGGTGTTTTTTATGCGCTCATCACTGTATTATCAAAGAAGGTAAAAGAGGCATATGTGCTGTAAGACAAAATAGAGAAGGGATTTTATACAGCCTTGTTTATGGCAGACTTATTGCCATGCATATAGATCCAATAGAGAAAAAACCTTTATTCCATTTTATGCCTTCAACCACATCATTTTCTATCTCAACTGTAGGATGTAATTTTCACTGTAAGCATTGCCAGAATTTTGAAATTTCACAATATCCAAAGGAACATGGTGGAGATATTCCGGGGCAGGTTGCAACGCCTGAGGATGTAATTGCTTCTGCGGTAATAAGCGGCTGTAAAAGTATTTCTTATACTTATACCGAGCCGACAATTTATTTTGAGTTTGCATATGACTGCGCAAAACTTGCTCATCAAAAGGGTTTAAAAAATGTGTTCGTAAGTAATGGTTATACAGGTCCTGAAGCTGTAAGGGAAATCGCTCCTTACCTTCATGGCAATAATATTGACCTTAAAGGAAATGACGAATTTTACAAAAACATATGCGGAGCAAGAGCTGAACCTGTAAAACAAACCATAAAGCTTATGAAAGAATTAGGTGTATGGGTAGAGGTTACAACTCTTATTATTCCCGGACTAAACGATTCTGAAGAGGATATACATAATATTGCTGAATTTATTTATTCTGTGAATCCATCAATACCATGGCATGTGACTCAATTTTATCCTACATATAAACTTATGGATAAACCAAGAACTCCTGTTTCAACACTAAGAAGGGCAAGAGAAATTGGGTTTGAAACCGGTCTTAAATATGTTTATGAGGGCAATGTTCCGGGTGAGGGTGGTGAAAATACATATTGTCCTGGTTGTAAAGAAATGCTTATAAAACGTGTTGGTTTTAGTATTATAGAAAATAGATTATTGAAAGACACATGCCCGAAATGCGGCTATAAAATAGAAGGTGTCTGGGAATAATTGTTAATTTAAGCCATCGTTGATTTTTGCCATCATTAAAAAAGCATCTTCATCTGGATTTCCATAATATTTTTTTCTGATGCTCTGGACTTTAAAACCAAAGTTTTCATAGAATTTTTGAGCTCCAGTATTTGATGCCCTTACCTCAAGATAAATAAAAACACAGCCCTTTTTCTTTAATTCCGGCAGTATATTGTTCATTAACGCCGTAGCCACACCCATTCGTCTATAATCTTTGTGAACCGCGAGATTCAATAAATGCGCTTCATGAAAAAGATAATTTACCGATATATATCCTATGATTAAACTTTCAAATTCAGCAACTCTTGTAATGGCATACTTTTTATAAATTTCATTGATAAAAGATTGCTCAGACCACGGGGTGCTGAAAGAGTTTAATTCTATATCCATTACCCATGGTATATCTTCTTCAACCATGTCTCTAATAACTAATTTATTACCCATCCGCTTTTATTTCAGCTTCTGATTTTCTTATATAAAAAGGCACAAGGCTTATTAGTTCGGAAAATTCATTTTTTAAGGCTTTTTTTAAGCCTAAAAAAGCAACATTTGAAGGCAAAGGCACCATTTTCTCCGGTGGGGCAAAAATAGCATTTGACCCCATCTTTTTTGTAATCTCTTCTTTATAGATTAGAGAACCTTCTCCTGCAAATAAAATGTTGCTGTTTGAAAAAATATTATCCTCTAACAATTGTTTTACGCCAATCACTTTTTCAGGCGATATTTTTATCAAATCTCTGTCTGTCCATTTGAAAACCGCTGTATATACTTCTTTTTTGCGTGCATCAAGAAGCAGGCAGACTGGATACTTGCAAAATGGAAAGTTCCATGCGAATGCTTCAAGAGTTGAAATTGAAACAACTGGTTTGCCTGTTGCAAAAGATAATCCTTTTATTGTGCTTAGGCCGATTCTAAGCCCTGTGAATGAACCAGGACCAATTGAAATTGCGAATGCGTCTATTTCAGATATTTCAAGGAGTGATTGTCTTATAAGATTATCTATTTCTGTCATTAATCTTTCAGAATGCGTTGATTTTACATTAAGACGTATCTCTGCAATCAGGCCAATAGAGTCATCCATTATTGCTGCTCCGCCAAGCATTGTTGATGTTTCTATAGCAAGAATTTTCATATTTGCTAATATAGCACTATTTTCTACATATTTTCATGCAATATGCAATAGAAGCAATAATGCAAATTACAGCAGATATATTTATTGCTTTTGAAGCGCCTATTAAATCTGCAATCGTTCCAATTAATGCATTCCCTATTGGAGCTGTCCCAAGAAAAACAAATGTATATACGCTCATTGCCCTTCCTCTTAAATTATCAGGTGAAGAGAGCTGTATAAAACTATTTGCAGTTGCAAGAAAACTTACAAGACCAAACCCTGTAAGATATAAAGTAAAAGCAGAAAGATGGAAATTATTTGATAATGAAAAAACCAGAAGTGGTAATGAAATGCAAAAGGCAGAAAAAGACATAAATTTTGTTTTGTCCCGAATATCACCTTTAAACGCAAGAAATAATGCTGCTGATAAAGCACCTGCCCCGGTTGCTCCTACAAGTAAACCAAAGCCTTCTGCTCCTTTTTTAAAGATTTCAGCCGCAAAAACTGGTAAAAGTGTTATAAAAGGCATTGCAATAAGGCTGAAGATTGTAATCATTATAATTAATCCTAAAATATCTGTTTGTCTTTTTATAAATTGCAGACCTTCAATAAATGATTTTGAAATGCTTGCTGTGGTTTTGTGTTTTTCACCCATTGTTTTAATCATTGAGAGCGCAATTATAACAGCAAGAAAACTCAGTCCATTTAAATAAAAACATGCGGGCAATCCTATGCGAGCAATTGCAATGCCTGCAATTACCGGTCCAACCATTCTTGCGCCATGAAATGCAGCAGAATTTAGAGCTATAGCATTAGTAAGACTATCTTTACTTACAAGCTCAGACATAAAAGACTGGCGCGCAGGTATGTCAAACGCATTTATAGTCCCCAGGATTGCGGCAAGCACTGCAACCTGCCAGACTTTTATCATTTCAAAATCTGTAAGAATTCCGAGTAGTAACGCCGGAATAATTGACAAAGCTTGTGTCAATAGCAGAAGATTTCTTTTCCTGAATCTATCAGCAATAATTCCTCCACCCAGTGTAAATAAAAGTATGGGTAAAGTGCCTGCAGCCGCGACAGCTCCAAGATAAAAAGGAGACTTGGTTAACTGATATACAAGCCATGATTGTGCAACAGACTGCATCCATGTGCCGGATAAAGAAATCAATTGCCCGAGCCAAAATAGTCTGTAGTCTCTGAAACTCAATGAAGAAAAGCTTTTTGAAGATAACATTTTTTATTTTAACTCAAAAGATGCAGATGGCAAAAATAAATTTTTGGGCAATATCTGTATTTTCTGGGTTAATTATGATTATCTTGTTGCTCTGCCTGAAGAATCTCTTTGACGCGGGGCAGGAATTTTTGGTGGCTGTTGTTCTTTTGTTTGAGGAGTTGTTTGAATAGTTCGGCTTTTTTTGCTTTCTGTAACTTTTAATGTGATAGTTTCATCATCCCTTGTCATAATAATATGGTCGCTTTCGATTTCTTTTATTGTAAAACCGCTAATTGTGTCACCTTTTTTCATAACTGCCTGCCTCTTGCCTCTTCCGGGTGTATTTCTTGGTGCTTTAGTATCTTCAAGATACGCAAGTCTTAATTCATCTGTTATAAGTGTGCCATACAATACAAACTCAGGCTTTGGAAGTTGTTTTTCAGCAATTTTTTCAGGGGGTGCTGGTATTTTCCTGTCAGGGTGAAAAAGATTTTCTTCTGAAACTTTAACATAATCGGCAGGAGATGGTGTTTTTATTTTATAAGTTTCTTCTAAGACCTCTATTTTTTGTTTTGTGGCTGGAGGCAGTGTCACTATGGCTTTTACACTTAATGACGGCAAAAAAATATACAAAGCAAATAAAATAGCAATAAGGGATAAACTCAAATTTAATATATTAATATTTCTTGCTAAATTCTTTATAAGCATATATTCCCTGATATTTCTAATTTTACCACAAAAGAAATATTTACCGCCGTTAACCCGGGAAATACATCTAAACATTAAAATATTGCATTTATAAAAATTTTTTTGTTATACTTTAAATTACCTAAGCCTCTGGTGTCGGCAAACTACCGATACAGAGGCTATTTTATACTCAATTATAAGCATACTATGCAAGTAAAAAATTTACTGCAAATATCCGACCTTTTATATCTTAAAAAAAACAATACAAAAGTGCGCATTAAGGGGGGCCTCCATGTTAACAGAAGAAGTTATAGAATTTTTAAGCAAAATACCACCTTTTCAGTTTCTTGACAACTCTACTCTAAAACAACTTGTAAGCGGTGTTACGATGGAGTTCTTTCCCAAGGGGACAGCTATACAATATCAAGGAGGACCCGCTCCCGAATATATTTACGTAATCAAAAAAGGTGAAGTTAAAGTTTCGATTAAGAATGAATCAGAAGAGGTATTTGTTGATTACAGGGGAGAAGGAGACCTTATAGGCTATATGCTTATATTCGGTGGAAACAAAGCAAGAGCCACAGTTGTGGCTGTAAATGACACTATCTGTTATCTTATAAAAAGAGAACCCATTCAAAATCTTCTTTATACAAATCCTGCTGTAAGGGAATTTTTTCACACTTCTTTTCTGAGCAAATATCTCGACAAGACATTCAAAGAAATCCAGAATAGGAATCTTGTATATAGCGGAGGAGATAAAATTCTTTTTACCATGCCTGTAGGTGAATTAGCATCAAAGGATGTTATTAAGGCTTCGGAAAATATTTCTATACAGGAAGCGGCTGAGATAATGTCCAATTACAGCATCAGCTCACTTATTCTTATTGATGCGGATGGAAATCCATCCGGAATTATTACTGACAGGGATTTAAGAGATAAAGTTGTTTCAAAAGGCAGAGATTGCAAGGAGCCCGTAAAAAACATTATGAGTGTGCCTCATGTAAGAGCTGATGTTAAAGAGTATTGCTTTGAAGCAATATTGAAAATGGTTAAACACAATGTTCATCATTTGCTGATAATGAAAGATGAGAAACTTAAAGGAATTTTGACAAATCATGATTTGATGCTTATTCAGGGAACTTCACCTCTATCAATTGTAAAAGATATTGAAGGACAGACAACAATAGATGCTCTCGTCCCTGTGTCAAAGAGAATAAATAATATCATTGGGTTGCTTCTTAATGAAGGAGCAAAGGCAAGCAGTATTACAAGAATAATAACGGAAATAAACGACAGACTCGTAAGAAAAATTCTTGAGATTGCAGAGGAACGTTTTGGAGAACCTCCTGTGCCGTATTGCTGGATTGTATTTGGCAGTGAAGGGAGAAAAGAGCAAACATTTAAAACAGATCAGGACAACGCATTAATTTACGCTGATCCAGCCTCGTCAGAAGAAGAATCTCTGGCTCAGGAATATTTCAGAAGTTTTTCTCTTTTTGTAAGAGAAGGGTTGCTTAAATGCGGATTTCCTCCGTGTCCAGCAGATTTTATGGCGACAAATCCTATGTGGCGTCAACCTCTGCATGTCTGGAAAAAATATTTCAGCAACTGGATTTCAACCCCTACTTCTGAGGCTATATTAAATTCCGTTACTTTTTTTGATTTCAGGGCTGTATATGGTGAAACAAAACTTCTTGACTGGCTAAAAGATTATGTAATGAATATGGTAAAAGACAACAAAGTTTTTCTTGGATATATAGCAAATATGGCTATAAAAAACATGCCGCCGATTGGTTTTCTTAAAACTTTTGTTGTCGAAAAAAGCGGTGAGCATAAAGACAAACTAAATCTTAAGGTCAAAGGGCTTGCTCCTCTGGTTGATATTGTAAGACTTTTCAGTCTTGAAAAAGGAATTTATGAAACCTCAACCATCGAAAGAATAATGTCTCTTAAAGATAAACATACTATTATTAAAGAATATGCAGATGAACTTCTTCATGCTTTTGAATTCATTTTATTGTTGAGAATTCAAAATCAATTTGAACAATTGAAAAAAGGTGAAGATATCAATAATTTCATAAATCCAAATACACTGAGCAATCTTGAAAAAAGAATTGCAAAAGAAACTTTTCACTTAATATCCAGAATTCAGGATTTGATAATTGAACGTTATAAAGCAATGATCTGGTAAATAACATGTATAATTTTTTCAAAATTAGAAAACAGGAAACACTGTCTGTAGATTTAGAGAAATCTATATCTGAAGCAAATTATACCGTAATAGATACAGAACTGACAGGCTTGAATGAACGTAAGGATTCAATCATATCAATGGGCGCTGTTAAAATGATTGGGTCAAAAATTGACTTGAGCAAAAATTTTAATAAACTTATAAAGCCTGAAGCAAAATTTAAATCAGAAAGTGTTGTAATACATGGGATTACTCCTTCAGATGTATCTGAACTGCCTGCTATAGACTCTATTTTATCTGAATTTGCTGAATTTTGCGGCGATGACATTTTAATCGGTCATTGTGTTTCTATTGACATGGCTTTTATTAACAGGGAAATGAAAAGGGTTTTTGGAAATCCAATGCCTAATCCTGTTATTGACACTTTTTTTATTTACGAATGGATAAGAACCCAAACTCCTTCAAAACCATGTTTTTCATATGTTCCAAAAGATTCAGGGCTTTATGAAATAGCAAAATGTTTTGAGATTCCTGTTCGCGGTGCTCACGATGCATTGACAGACGCATTTATAACTGCTCAAATATTTCAAAGGTTTATACCTGCGCTTATAAACCTTGGAATTAAAAATCTTGGAGCTTTACTTAAAGTAGGGCATCCTGAAAAAGGGGGTGATAAAAACAGTAAATCTGGGTTAATAAGCAATTTTTAAAATAATAATTTAAGAAGGGGGGTCTTAATTGGATGAGCAAGCTTAAAAGTACACAGGAAATTCTTCAGGATGAGGATTTTAAATCATTGTCAAGTCAGAAAAATACAATTTCACTTATTCTGACAATTCTTGAGTTAGTATTATATTTCGGGTTTATTGCCCTTATAGCATTTAACAAACCTTTTCTTTCACAAAAACTCTCTGGAGCTATAACAATAGGGATACCCATAGCAGTCGGAACCATTGTTCTTTCCTGGATTTTCACAGGCATCTATATTCGTTGGGCTAATAGCAAATATGATGTGCTTGTCAAAAAAGTAAAAGAAAAGATAGGAGGATAAAAAAATGCCGCAGGCATCACAAACTATCATAGGGCAATTTAATCCTGTTGCTGTAATGTTTTTTATTTTATTTGTTATAACAACTCTTGGAATAACTTATTGGGCTGCAAAAAGAACTCGTACCACAAAAGATTTCTATGCTGCTGGAAGAAGTGTAACAGGTTTCCAGAATGGATTGGCTCTTGCTGGAGATTATATGAGTGCAGCTTCATTTCTTGGAATCGCTGGACTTGTTTCAACAAAAGGGTATGATGGATTGATTTATTCAGTTGGTTGGCTTGTTGGCTGGCCGATTATAATGTTTCTTATATCCGAACCTCTTAGGAATCTTGGAAAATATACTTTTGCAGATGTTGTTGCTTACCGCCTGAATCAGAGACCTATAAGAGCTGCTGCGGCAGCAGGTTCTCTGATAACAGTTCTTTTCTATTTAATAGCTCAGATGGTAGGGGCAGGGACTTTGATAAAATTAATGTTCGGCCTTCCATATGAAGTAGCAATTGTAGTTGTTGGAACACTAATGATAGCGTATGTTATTTTCGGTGGCATGATTGCTACAACATGGGTTCAAATAATTAAAGCAGCTTTACTGCTTGGCGGAGCGACATTGCTTGTTATATTAACCATGGCTCAATTTGGATTCAGCTATGGAGATCTTTTTGCGCAGGCTGAAGCAAAATATACAGCGAAATTTCTTGAGCCCGGCGGTCTTGTTACAAACCCTGTTGATGCTTTTTCTCTTGGACTGGCTCTTATGTTTGGAACTGCAGGGCTTCCGCATATTTTAATGAGATTCTATACAGTGCCTGATGCACGTGAAGCAAGAAAATCAGTATTTTATGCAACAGGTTTTATTGGTTATTTTTATATATTAACGGTTACAATCGGATTTGGCGCGGCAGTGCTTGTTGGACAGGATATTATAACAAGCATAGATAAAGGCGGAAACATGGCAGGTCCTCTGCTTGCTGAAGCATTAGGAGGCAATTTATTTCTTGGATTTCTCGCGGCAGTTGCTTTCGCAACAATTCTTGCGGTTGTTTCAGGTTTGACTCTTGCTGGCGCATCAGCATTTTCTCATGATTTATTTGTAGGTGTTATCAGAAGAGGTGTGGCTGCAGAAAAAGAAGAAGTCAAAGTAGCCAAAATTGCAACAATAGGACTTGGGGTTACAGCAATACTTCTTGGCATTCTTTTTAAAGGACAGAATGTTGCTTTTCTTGTAGGACTTACTTTTGCAATTGCAGCAAGTGCAAATTTCCCAGCGTTATTAATGTCTATCACATGGAAAAAGTTTACAACTAAAGGAGCTGTTGCAAGTATATATACCGGTCTTTTTACAGCTTCAATACTCATTGTCTTAAGTCCAACTGTGTGGGTTGACATCATTCATAAATCTGAAAAAGCAGCAGTTGAAAAAGAAATAAAAGCAATTGAAACAGCTTCCAAGGAAAAAATAAATGCTCTTGAACAGCAAAAGGCAACAACTAAAGACGTTGCTGTAATAGATGCCTCAATTACAGCAGAAAAACAACAGGCAGATGCTCAGATTAAAGAAGCAAAAGCAAAAATGCCAAAAGCGATTTTTCCTTTAAAAAATCCCGGCATTTATTCAATGGGTGCAGCTTTCTTAATCGGCATATTGTTTTCTTTGTTTGGACGTGAAAAAGAAGCTGAAGCTAAATATGATGCTGAGAAATTAAGATCCTATATAGGAATAGGCGCTGAATAAAAAACATAAAATAAATAACAAATTTCTAAAAAGGAGGTTACCTGAAGAATGTCGAAAGAAAGCATTGATGTTTTAATGGCGGAAAAAAGGACTTTTCCACCTTCAAAAGAATTCAGCGAAAAAGCGCATATAAAAAGTTTTGCTGAATATGAAAAAATTTATAAACGCTCTGTTGATGACCCTGATGGTTTCTGGGCGGAAATGGCGGAAAAAAATCTTACGTGGTATAAAAAATGGGAAAAAGTCTCTGAATGGGATTTTAATAAGCCCTATATAAAATGGTTCATAGGAGGAAAACTCAATGCCTGTTATAACTGTCTTGACAGGTTTATTAATACTCCTACAAGAAATAAAGCAGCTATAATCTGGGAAGCAGATGATGGCTCATATAAAACTTATACCTATCAGCAACTCTATCGCGAAGTAAACAGATTTGCAAATGTCTTGAAAAAGCATGGTGTAAAAAAGGGTGATAGGGTAACGATTTATCTGCCAATGATACCTGAACTTCCAATCTCAATGCTTGCATGTGCAAGGATTGGTGCTATTCATAGCGTTGTATTTGGCGGCTTTAGTGCCAATGCTTTAAAAGATAGAATTCAGGACTGCAAATCAAGTATTTTAATCACTGCTGATAAGGGTGTAAGAGGCGGAAGAAGCGTTCCTCTAAAAGCAAATGCAGATCAGGCATTGCAGGAATGCCCTACAGTTGAAAAAGTCATTGTGGTAAAAAGAACCGGACCTGTTGATATGGAGCCTCAAAGAGATTTCTGGTGGCATGATGAGATAGAAGACCCTGATATAAAAGATTATTGCGAGCCCGAACAGATGGATGCTGAAGATCCACTATTTATACTTTATACTTCAGGTTCAACAGGAAAACCAAAAGGTGTTTTACATACAACTGCTGGTTATATGCTTTATACTAATCTGACTTTTAGATGGATATTTGATTATCACGATGAAGATATACACTTCTGCACTGCTGATATTGGTTGGGTTACAGGGCATAGCTATATACTCTACGGACCTTTAAGCAATGGAGCAACAAGTTTAATGTTTGAAGGGATACCAACTTATCCTGACCCAAGTAGATTCTGGAAAATTGTTGACAAATTTGGAGTAAGTATTTTCTATACCGCTCCAACTGCTATAAGAGCGTTAATGAGAGAGGGTCCTGATTGGGTTAATAAACAAAATCTTTCATCTTTAAGGGTTCTTGGCACTGTTGGAGAGCCTATAAATCCTGAAGCATGGATATGGTATCACACTCATGTTGGCAAATCAAAACTGCCAATTGTAGATACATGGTGGCAAACAGAAACAGGAGGAATTCTCATAACACCTTTGCCAGGTGCTATGGCAACAAAACCTGGTTCAGCAAGCAGACCTTTTCCTGGAGTTGTTCCTAAAGTACTTAAGGAAGATGGCTCGCCTGCAGGAGTAAATGAAGGCGGGTATCTCGTAATAGAAAAACCCTGGCCTGGTATGCTTCGCGGAACATATGGAGACCCTGAGAATAAACGTATTAAGGATGTTTATTTTACAAGATTCCCTGGAAAATATTTTACAGGTGACGGAGCAAGAGTTGATGAAGACGGTGACTACTGGCTGATGGGCAGAATAGATGATGTTATCAATGTTTCAGGTCACAGGATAGGCACTGCTGAGATTGAATCTGCTCTTGTAAGTCATGAGGCAGTTGCAGAAGCAGCAACTGTTGGTTATCCGCATGAAATTAAGGGTGAAGGTATCTATGTATATGTAACCCTTAAAGAAGGCTTTGAACCAACACCTGAGTTGAAAAAAATACTTGTCGGTCATGTAAGACAGGTAATCGGTCCTATTGCAACGCCAGATAAAATCCAGTTTGCTCCGGGGCTGCCTAAAACAAGAAGCGGCAAGATTATGAGAAGAATTCTAAGAAAAATTGCAAGAGGAGATACAGAAGATCTCGGAGATACCTCGACACTTGCTGATCCTTCTGTTGTAAATGAAATACTAAAAGGCAAACAATAATTTTTAAATAACCAGGAGTTCATAATATTGAACTCCTGGTTGAATAGTTATTTTTATTCTCTGTCCGGAGGCTGTGTCATAATAGTAATGATATCATTATAAGGAATGAACCAACGAGAAATCTTATAGTAAAACGGAGTTTTTGTGTCGGTTAAAAATCTTAACTTCTTTTTCAATCCGCGCAGAATAGCGGTTATCGGAGCAAGTGAAGATCCTGCTTCAATAGGCTTCGTTGTTTTTAAAAATCTTCTCGGCAAAGGTTTCAAAGGCTCTGTATATCCTGTCAACCCTAAATTTGAATCTGTTCAGGGAGTTGAAGCATATCCAAAAATAACGGATATTCAGAGGGAAATAGACCTTGCAATTATCGCAATATGTCCTGAAGATTTAAATGCAACTTTGCCGGTTGTGCTTGAAGAATGCGGTATAAAAGGCATTAAAGGTGTCATATTGATGTGTTTTGATTTCAAAACACGTATAGAAAATGCTCCAGCTTTGCAGGAAAAGATCAGCAATATTGCTTCAAAATATGGTATTCGGGTTCTCGGGCCTGATTCGCTTGGATTTATAAAACCAGGCTTGAACTTAAATGCGAGTCTCTTCCCGCGAATTCCTGCCAAAGGGAATATTGCTCTTATTGCGCAAAGTGCTACATTATCATATGCATTACTTGATTGGGCAGTCAGTAAAAATGTTGGATTTAGCTATTTTATTTCAGTTGGAACAAAAGTTGATATAAAATTTTCTGATTTAATAGATTTTCTCGGAGTTGATCCTGATACAAGGGCAATTGTTTTATATATTGAGTCAATTAAAAATGGTAGAAGATTTATGACTGCTGTCAGAAGCTTTGCTTCGAGCAAACCCATTATGGTTATTAAATCAGGTAAATACGAAGCCTCGGCGCATGTCTCTTTAACTCATTCAGGCTTTATGGCAGGTGAAGACAAAGTATATGATGCAGCATTCAAGAGGGCTGGAGCTATAAGACTTGATGAGACTCTTGACCTTTTTTATCTTTCAGAATCTTTATCAAAACTTCGCAGACCAAAAGGGAATCGCCTCGCAATCATAAGTAATTCTGGTGCTCCAACAGTAATCGCAATTGACGCTTTATTAAGACTCGATGGCGAACTTGCATCACTAAGCCACGATACTGTAAAAACACTTCAGGGTAAATTTCAATTTGCAAAGTTTATCTCAAATCCTGTTGATCTTCTTATCGAGGCTACTCCAGAAGATTATGAGATAGCTCTCAGAAGTTGTTTGAAGGATAAAGAAGTTGACGGAATTCTGGTTATACACACGCCATCTTATGCTACAAACACAAAAGATATTGCAAAAGCGGTTGTCTCTGCTGCTAAGTCTTATCCATATAAACCAGTGTTTACAACATGGATGGGTGAAGAACAGGTTCTTGAAGCAAGAGAATTTCTTACGAATAATGGTATCCCGACATATGTATCGACCGAACAGGCTGTGCGCAGCTTTATTTACATGTATCGGTATGATTACAACCTGAGAATGTTGCTCGAAACCCCCGAGGTTATATTAAAGGATTTTGAGCCTGATGAATATAAAGCTGAAGAAGTAATAAGAAAAGCTGCAGAGGACAAAAGGCTAATTTTAAATTTTCACGAAGTAAATGAAATATTCAAACATTATGGAATTCCTGTCATAGAAACACTTGCAGCATCAAGTGAAGAGGATGCTGTTCATCTTGCTGAAATAGTTGGGTATCCTGTTGTTATGAAAATTGATTCCCAGAAACTATTTCATAAACTTGAGCAGGGCGGGGTTATACTTAATCTGAGAGATCAGATATCTGTCAAGAAAGCTTTCAGACAACTTGATCATCTTGCTATCTTGCTTAAAGATCCTCATGCAAGGGTAATAATTCAGCCTATGGTGCTGAAACGAGGTTATGAATTAGTTATAGGTGCGAAGAAAGATCCGACATTCGGGTCTGTTATTGTTTTCGGAACAGGAGGAGAATTAATTGAAGCTCTCGAAGATTATTCTGTAGGATTACCACCTCTGAATCAATCCCTTGCAAGAAGAATGATGGCTGAAACAAAAATTTTCAAATACCTTCAGAAAAATAAAGCATACGAAAAAACACTGCGTTATCTTGAAGAAATTCTTGTAAGATTTTCTCATCTCGTAATCCATTTTCCACACATAAAAGAAATTGATATAAATCCATTCTTTGTTACAGAACAGGATGGTTTTGTTCTCGATGCAAGCATTCTTCTTGAAGCAGATGTTCTTGATGGATTTGTTCCTGTTAAAGGAGAATTCTGTCCGCCTCACCTTTCAATCTGTCCCTATCCGGATCAGTATATTGACATATTCAAATTAAGAGAAGGACCTGCTGTGATTATCAGACCAATCAGACCTGAAGATGAACCCCTGCTTGATGAGCTTTTAAGAAATTCTTCAGAAAATACTTTGACAATGCGTTTCTTCCGTAAAATATCTGACATATCCCATGAGGAATTAACCCGTTATTGCCACGTTGATTATGACAGGGAGATGTCTTTTGTTGCTGTTATTAGAGAAGGTGATTCTGAAAAAATGATAGGTGAAGTGAGAATGAGCAGACTTCCAGACCTTGAAAATGCTGAAATGGCGATTGTTGTCGGAGATCAATGGCAGGGGCAGGGTGTTGGAAAAGCTTTAATGCTTCATTGCATAAAAATCGCAAAAGAACTTGGCATAAAAAAGATGTGGATGGATATATTAAAAATCAATTCAAGGATGCTTTACAGGGCAGAAAAAATGGGATTTAAGAAAATGTCTTCTGATGATGATTCAGTAAAGGTGGTGCTTGAGTTATGAAAGCATTGCTTTTTTTTAAAAGTAAAGGTAAACTTGCTATCAAAACCTCTCCATTCAGGAGAGGCATTTATTAAAACCAAGGAGGGAGTCATGAAAGGTATTTTCAAAGGGTTCTTTGTAGCAATCCTGATTGTTCTTTTCACTGGTTCTGTTTATGCTGAACCAACTGTTAAAGACCTTCAGGGTCAACTGGAAAAACTTATGAAACAGGTTGAAGATCAGAAAAAACAGATCGAAGCATTACAGGGGAAAATCAATGAAATGCAGTCAAAACAGGTACAACAGCCTGCTCCTGTTGCTCAGCCTGCAGAAGCAAAGGTAAATTCAAAATATAAATTAAATATCTATGGCAAAGTTAAATTCGATGCAATTTATGATACCAATAATATGGGTAAAGATGAGTTTATCACATACATTCCAAAAACTGCAGATGGTAAGGATCGCGCAACATTCAATGTCCGTGATACAAGATTGGGTATTGCAATTGAAGGTCCTTCAATGTATGGATGGACTACTAAAGGACGCTTTGAGACTGACTTTTACGGAAATGCAGCAGATAATTCAAGCAACGGAGCTTTAAGAATCCGCCTTGCATATGTTGACTTTCTAAAAGGCGATACATCAATCAGAGTAGGTCAGGACTGGACACCTATCGCTAACCTTAATCCCACAACTCTTGATTTTGCTATTGCTGGATACAATGGCAACCTCTGGAATAGAACGCCGCAGATAACTGTTCAGCAAAAACTTGGTGGTGGCTTTGAAGGTCTTCTCTCAGTTTATCGTTATCGCTGGAGCGATGATGAAGGTACTGATACAAAGATTCATCTTCCCTGGGTTGCGGCTAAAGTTGGTTATAGCGGACTGTTGCTCGATCTCGAGAAAAAGGCATGGGTTTCACTTGGTGCCGCTGTCAGACATGGAAAGTCAAATGACAATAACATAACTCCTTATCTCCTTGCTCTTGAGATGGCGATACCATACAATATGTTTGAACTTCGTGGTGAAGCTTATATGGGACAGGGACTTGGCAGTGAATATTTCCATAAAGGCGGCGCAATCAATGCCAGTGGCAATGCAATTCTTACAAGCGGTGGTTGGGCGCAGCTGAATGTAAAACCCCTTAAGGATCTTCAGGTAAATCTTGGATACGGAATTGATGATCCAAAAGACGACAATGTTGGTAGCGCATTTTACAGGCAGAGCCAATACGCATACGGAAACCTTATTTATGAAATCTTCAAAGACATCAGCGCTGGTATTGAAGCAACTTATGTTGACACAGAATGGGATACCAAGAGCAATCATGGCTGGAGATATACAACTTCTTTAATCTACAACTGGTAAATCCATTTTTTAAAGGGCGGGAATCTCCCGCCCTTTATTTGTATATTTAATAGCTGCTCTGTTTTTCCTCTTTGCTTTTTGCTTCCTGATTTTTTCTACCTTTGAATCTTCACCTGATATTCCCGTGGCAATTTCGATTTTTTTTATAAGTTCTCTCCTTGCGAGAAAACGGTTTATTGATTGGCTTCTGTCCTTCATACATTTAACTTCAATACCTGTAGGGATATGCCTCAGATAAACACAAGTTGAGGTCTTGTTTATATTCTGACCACCATGGCCTGATGAACGCACGAATTTTTCCTCAATATCTTTTTCAAAAATATTAAGTTCTTCCATTCTTTTTCTAAGCCATCTGTTTTTCTCTTCACTAACAGCAAAAGTTGTCATGCATAAAATCCTTTCACTAATTGTCAGTATTTAGAATTATTTTTTAAATATTCTACAACAAAATAATTACTAATGTGCTGATAAACCAGCATGTTTATAATGTATAATTAAAATAATGGAAAATATCATAAAAATACTGCCCAACACTTTTATACCTTTATTTGTAGCAACAAATATATTTATGCTGCTTCCTGTTTTTATTTCTCTAACAAAGGAAATGTCTAAAGTAAAACGCAAAATAGTTGTCAGAGATTCGATATTAACTGCCATAATCGTAAGCTTCTTATTTATAGGACTTGGTGAATTTATTTTTAAAACACTCGGAATTACATCGGATGATTTTAAGATCGCAGGCGGAATAGTGCTTCTTATCTTTGCAGTCAGAGACCTTGTTCATAGCGGCGAAGACAAGATAAAACCAGATATAAAAGTGGGTGTGGTACCAATAGGCGTCCCTCTAATTGTAGGGCCTGCTGTACTTACAAACATACTTCTGCTTGTGGATCACTATGGAATTATGCCTACAATTATTTCATTGATTTTGAATCTTTTTATTGTCTGGATAACCCTTATTAATGCAGAGAAGCTTACCAATATAATAGGCAAAGGCGGAATAATTGGAATTGCGAAGGTAATGGCATTGCTGCTCGCTGCCATTGCGATTATGATGATAAGAATAGGAATTCAGAATACTTTCAAATTTGGAGCTTAAGCACAATTTTTTAACCTATCCTTTTATCACTCTTTTGTTATACAAAAGGTATCCTGTTATCATAAATATTATTCCAATAACCAGTAGCTTTATCATATTATAGGCTAATTGTTCAGGAGATGCTCCTCTGATAAGAAGGCTTATCCCTGAATCCATATAATGTTTTAGCGGAGAAATTATTGTCATTTTCCTTAACCAGAAAGGTAAAGACTCTGGTGGCACCCAGCCGCCTGAGAGCAAAATCATTGGTGCAAAAATTACCATGGTAAGAAGACCTATCTGGCTTAATCTTTTCGCTATTGAAGCAATGATAAATGCAAGACCTGATGTTGCAAAACTGTAAATTAAGCTTATAGCAAGAAACTCTAAAAGAGTACCTTTTAAGTTAAAACCGAGCCAGAACGAAAGGATTATTTCATAGCTGAACGCGATTAAAAATAGAAGAAATATGGTTGATGCGGTTATTTTCATTAAAAGTAGTTTTTTTATATTTAATGGTGAAATCATTATCTGTTCGATTGTCCCGTATTCTTTCTCGCGTATTAGAATGGCAGCAGGCAAAATCATGCCTATAAGTGTAATGATCATGAAAAATTCGTTTATGCCTTCGAACAATTTATCATCAGCATTAGGATTGAATAGTATTCTGCTTCTTGCTTCGATAAAATTTAAACCAGTAATATTGCTTGCTTTAAGCCTTTCTTTTAAGAAATCCAGTGTATATTTCTGGATGATTATATTTAGATATGCTGAGCTGAGATAAGCTGTTGAGCTCTGTGTGCCATCTACAAGCACCTGCAAAGAAGCATCCAATTTATATAAATCCTTCTCAAAACCATAAGGTATTGCAAGAGAGATGACTGTTTTCGATTCATTCAAAAGTTTATCAATATCTTTATAATTATCGATAAAAACCGGCTTTTTAAAAGCAGGAGGATTTATGTGTTCAACGAGTTCTCTGCTTTTAAATGATTTATCCTCATCATAAACGCTTATGGAAACCATCTCGGGTATGAGATTGAATCCTCTGGCAGCGAGGTAAATATCGAATGTAAAAGCATATATGATAAATATCATTAAGCCTCTGTCACGCAAAATGTGCAAAAGTTCCTTTCGTATTAATTGGAGCATATATTTCAACCTTCTCTCTTTTTAAAGACAGTAACCCCTAATGTGAATAAGATTGCAAAATAAAGAATCATAAAAAGGAGATGAGGAAGCAAATCAACCATATTGAGCTTTTTTAGATAAACACCGTGAATTATTTTCATAAAATGCATGGTTGGATAAAGGCGGGCTATTATTTTTGCTCCGCCTTCAAGATTTGCAACCGGCACTAACAGTCCTGAATAAAGAAATGCGGGGATTACAGTTACAATAACAGTAACTATCTGTGCTGCAACCATAGTCCTTGTTACCGAGGAAACAAGCAGCCCTATTGAAACATTAATAAGCACATATACAATTGCACCGGGCACAAGATCAATAAAGTTCCCTTTCATTGGAATATGAAAAAGCAATCTCACAGTGATTACAAGCAAAATAAAATTTATCGCTGAAATAATCAGATAGGGTATTATCTTCCCTGTAAGAAATTCCCATTTTTTTATTGGCGTTGAATAAATATTATAAATCGTTCCCATTTCCTTTTCTCTGGATATTGCGAGGGCTGTTAATACAGCAGGATTCATAAGCAATATGACTGCAATCATACTCGGCACGAGAGCATAACTGCTTTTTAAGGATTCATTGTATAAATAACGGGTTTCAACTCTTAGCGGAGTAGTTGTCAGAAGTTTTCCCTTATATTTCTTAATTGCCATTTCTGTATTGAAAGCAGAAAGAATGGATTCACAATATCCTCTTATAGTTATTGCTCTGAAAGGATAGCCACCGTCTATTAAGAATTGAACCTGCGCATTATTTCCCCTGTATATGCTTTTGGAGAAATCAGAAGGGATGATCATAACAGCTCTTAGTTTGCCTGAAGATAAAAGCATTTCAGCGTTTTTGAGGTCTGTCAATTCATGCTTTAAATCAAAGTATCTATTTTTGAATTTTTCCACGAGCTTTGCGCTCAACTGACTTTTATCATAATCAATATATGCAAAAGGCATGTTTTCGTTATCAAGACTAATTCCAAAACTGAATACATTAAACATAATGAAAGGCACAATAAAAGCAAGCATAAGAAAAAGCCTGACCCTGACTATTTCCTTAATTTCTTTGATTGCAACAGCTGAAATTCTATTTAAAGTTTCTTTTAAAAATATCATATCTATTCCCAAAAAGCCTGCAAACAAAAAGTCTGAAAAACTTAAACTGATATTTTTTCAATAAAGTAAATAAACACATCTTCCATCAATGGTTTTATCTTTTTTATGTATCTGTTTCTGATATTCGAAGCTGAAAGTATATTTTGAATTTGATCTTCTGTGAGTCCTTTGCTCCATAGATGAAATCTTTTCCCAAAGGGTGCGATTGATATATTCTTCGAAATAAAAACTGTTTTATCCAGATCTGTTTCGGGATAGATTTCATATACTTCTCCTGATGATTCTGAAAATTGTTCTCTTAATTTTTTAGGGGTATCAGTTGCAATAACTTTTCCTTCATTCATTATGGCTATTCTGTCGCAAAAATCTGCTTCAACAAGATTATGGGTTGTGACAAGAACTGTCATGCCGAGTTTTTGGGATAAAGATCTTATTAACTGCCAGAATGATTTTCTCGCAACAGGATCGACCCCGGATGTGGGTTCATCAAGGATGAGCACATCTGGCAGATGTAAAGCAGAGCATCCGAGAGCAAGCCTCTGCTTGATTCCAAGCGGGAGTCTTGATACAATCGTATCACCTTTTCCTTTAAGCCCTGCAACATTTACGACCCAATCTTTTCTTACTATGAATTTATCTTTATCAATGCGGTAAAGACTTGAGTAAAGTTCAAGATTTTCATCAACAGTTAAATCTCCGTATAAGGAAAATATCTGTGACATATATCCTATCCTGTGTTTTATTTCTTTTTCCCTTGAATCAATTCCGAGAACTTTAATTGTGCCTGAATCGGATTTCAGAATGGATAATATACACTTAAGTAATGTTGTTTTCCCTGCGCCATTAGGACCAAGAAACCCGAAAATCTCACCGGTGTTTATTGTCAGGTTTATATTGTCCAGTGCTTTAAAAGAACCAAAAGACTTGTTAACACCCTGTATTTCTATCGCAATATTGTCAGAACTAATTTTGCTCCTTTCAAAAGGAACTTCATTGGATGCAGTATCCTCACCTTTAAGAAGTAAATTAAAAAAAGCATTTTCAAGGTCATTGTATTCGGACACAAGTTTTTCAGGGTCGCCTGAAAATAATATCTCGCCATTATGAAGAAATCTTACTGAATAACATCTTTCAGCTTCATCCATATAGGATGTCGCGAGTATCAGGGTTGTACCTGTTTCTGTAATAAAACTATTGAGAATCTCCCAGAGCTGTCTTCTTGATAAAGGGTCAACACCTGTAGAAGGTTCATCAAGTAAAACAACTTCTGGATTAGAAATAAGAGAGCAGCATATCCCGAGTTTTTGCTTCATGCCACCTGAAAGATTTCGTGCATATCTGGTTCTGAAGGGAGAAAGACCTGTTGCTGTTAATAATTTTTCCTTTAATTCATTTCGTCTATTAACAGACACATTTTTTATCGCAGCGAAAAAGTCAATATTTTCTTCAACAGATAGATCCATGTATAAATTTAAGCCAAGACCCTGTGGCATAAAGCTCAGCCATTTTTTAATTGCTTCAGGTTGTTTTTTTATATCTATGTTTTTGAATTTTGCTCTGCCTTCAAATGATAGAACTCCCGAGCATATTTTCATTAGAGTGCTTTTACCTGCACCATCAGGCCCGATTATGCCTGTTATTTCCGATGGCATTATATCAAGATCAATATTTTTTAGTGCCTGAGTCTTTCTGTATTTCTTTGATACATTCTTAAGAGATATTAGAGGGTCGTTCATAATTAATTATGGAGATAAAAGAAATTTTATTTTGTATAGATATTAAATCTTACATCAACAGGCATACCTTTTTTCAAAATTGAAATCTTATTATCTTTCTCGCCGTTCTTTAAAGATTTGACACAGACTTTAACAGCAAATACCTGCTTGACTCTTTCTTCATATGACTGAACTTCTTTTGGTGTGAATTCAGCCCTGTCTGAAATATAACAAACATATCCTTTGATTGGTTTGTCAGGATAAGCATCGGTAAATATTTCTGCTTCAATATTATTACTGATATTTCCGATGTATTTTTCAGGCACAAAAGTTCTTATATGTATGCTTTCAGGATTAATCATCGTGCCGATTACGCTTCCGCCTGAAACAACCTCCCCGGGTTCTGCAATTTTTCTCAAAATTACTCCATCAACAGGTGCTATAATTTTTGTATAGCCAAGATTTATATCAACCTGCTGCAATAATTCTTTTAATTGTCCGAGAGATTTTTTCATTGAGAGGATTTCCTGTTCTTTCACATTTATTAAAATTCTTGAATCTTCCGCTTTTTTTAATGCAACTTTTGCTTTTTCGACATCACTCAAAACAACTTTATTCTCTTCAGATGAGAGATCAAAGGCAAGTTTTATAGAATCAAATCTCTCTTTAGATATCACATCTTTCTCGAGAAGCGCTGAATATCTCAAAAATTCTTTCCTTGCATTTTCAAGTTTTGTATTTGATTGTTTCAGCCTTGCTTCAGATGCCTCGAGAACTTTTTTTGCTTCTTCAATAGAATGTGATATATTGGTTTTTGTGAATTCAAGATTTAATTCAGCTGCTTTAATGCTCTCGGTTATTTCAGCAATTTTGTTTAATATCTCCCTGTGTTTTGATTGGATTTCATCATCTTCGAGTATCGCAACTGTATCACCTTTTTTTACTTCAGAACCATCGTTTATTAAGACTTTCTCGAGTCTTCCAGAAATTCTTGAGGATAATTCTATTTCATCAGCTTCGACTCTTCCGCTTACTTTAAGAAGATTATCTTTTGGTTTTAGATAAGGCAATAAGATAAAAATTAATATGGTAATAGCAACTATAATTAAGCCTGAAATCAGAATTTTCTTTCTCATATTTTTACCAGCTGCCTCCACCACCTCCGCCAAAACCACCGCCAGATGAACCTCCACTGAATCCTCCACCAGAACTGACTCCGCTACCTCTCGGTGCAGAAAACATTGCAGAAGCCATGCTCGAGGTTGCCAAACTTATTGAATGCGAAAAATTGCGTGGATGGAAAGTTCCAATGCCAGTATGAGAAACATACCAATCAGGTGCTTCCTGATATATTCCCTCGAAAGCTTTTGCCCAGTTATCAACAACATCGAGTGCGATGGAATAAGGAAGAAATTTTGAGAAAAGATTCTTATCTCCCATTCGTAAAAGTCTGTCTTTTTCGGCGCGTTCAAGGAATTCTCTGAAGCCGAGAATTTCCATATAAGCCCTAGCGCCGGTTTTTGTTTTTACAGGCATTGCTTTTGCAAATAAGATAACAGGGATGCCTGTCAAAATACCTGATATCAAGCCAGCCGGAGAATTTGATGCAATTGGTAGAATAAAACTGCATATAATCATAATCAATATGCCTGCAATAATATATGTTTGCCTTACTCTGTCGGGACTTACAAAAAAATATTTCTTCGAGACAAGTTCTTCATACAAAGTCTTTTTTAAAAGATTAAGATGTTTATAAAATTCATTCTTCATTTCAGAAACCATTCTTCCGGGTACAGGTAAATCCGAAGTAAATATTTTATTAATAAGCATTTTTTCGAATGCACTTAAATTATCGTCAGGCTCTTTTATTCTCTTTAAATAATAATCTGTTGAATTAAATAAAATCCCCTCTTTTTTTATTTCTTCGATCTGAATATATCCTTTGACTGCGAGACCAACAATTGTTGAAGTAATGTCTTTCGGGTCGAGTTTTTCATCGATTAGGGTCCCTGCTTCAGCCGGTGTTATATAATTGTTATTTAACTTTGGAGGCTCATACATAACTGTTATTGAATCCCTAACCACAGGGTCCCTGCCTTTTTCCCTCCATAGATTAAACATGATAATCAATGAGATTAGAGGAACTATAAATACCCAATTCTGTCTTATATTCAAAAGCCAGAGAAATCTTTTCCACGCAGATGGCTGAAAGACAAGCCCTTTATCCCAGCCAAAAGCCACAGTAAATCCTTCACGTATTCCGAGATTTCTGATGGTTACGAAACTGCAGGTGTTGTTTGATGTATCAAAACGGCAGGCAGTTTCTTTTGAGCCAGCAGCGCCTGTGTAGCAGGCAGCCCATAAATTCTGGCTCTGTTTTGTCGTTGCAAGATTAACACTGGCTGAGGCTTCTTTGATCGGAGCCCACCAATAATTACCCGTGACATTCCAGTAAAGCTCATCATGGTCTTCAAAAAATAAAATAGCATTTTCTGCAATATATGAAATTATATATGTTTGCAAACCATTAACATATTTTTTCGGATCTCCTATGCGGATATTTATTATATTTCCTTTTCTACTAACACTGTATTTCCATTTGTTTCCGTTGCTATCAGTAACAGACAATATATTTACAGGCGTAATTATAGTTCTACCTCTATCATCCGAATATCTAAAAGGTATTTCCCTGTAAATACCATGTTTTTGTCCATGAAATTCCACAGTAATATTTTCGGTTACAGTAATTGACGAATCTTCTTTTATTAGAATATCGGAATGAAATTTCTCTATTGTAAAATCCTGTGCAAATACCGGAGTAGCTAAAAGAAGAATCAATAAAGATAATACTTTGAATTGAAGAGAAAGTTCAGAAAAATAATTATTATATCTGCCTTTCATTATATTCAACTATAAAGCTATGAAAAGCTTACCCTGACAGGCTTTCTTTCAACTTCGGGAGACTCGAGTTCAAAGAATTCCTCCTGTTTAAAATTAAATGTGCCAGCAATTATATTTGAAGGAAATGACTCTATAGTTATATTAAAATCTCTTACTACAGCGTTGTAATATCTTCTTGCATATTCAATATTATCTTCAAGTTCTTTGAGCTGGGACTGCAATTGCAAAAAATTTGTATTAGCCTTTAAATCTGGATAAGCTTCAGCAAGAGCAAAAAGACTTTTTAAAGTTGAAGTTAGCATATTCTCAGCTTTTGCCTTATCCGCAGGAGATGAAGCATTCATTGCCATATTTCTTGCTTTTGTAACATTCTCAAAAGTTGTTTTCTCATGTGAAGCATATCCTTTAACTGTTTCTACGAGATTGGGTACAAGATCGTATCTCTTTTTAAGCTGTACGTCTATATCAGACCATGATGATTTAACAGTGTTGCGAAGTTTTATTAATTTGTTATATATTGCTACGCCATAAAATAAAATAAGTAAGACTATTCCAAGAATAACAAGTAAAGCAATCATCTTTCCCCCATGGTTATTTTTTGTGCGAATGAATCTATAAATTTATTCATAATTATAACTCAGCCTTGTTATAAATAAATCATTATGAATGATAAAATTTCCGGGTAAAATCCCAATCTCTTTAACTTTTTCTATTTCAGGCATTTTGAAAACTCTTTCTTAATTCAATATTCTACCATAAAATAATAATTGTCAAATAAAGATATTAATAGAGGATACTTTAGTTTATTTTAGAATTTCCTTTAATCTCAAATTCAATAGAGTCGAGTTTACTGTTTTGTTTATCAATTAATTGAATTGTGTGTTTCCCTGCAACAGGTTTTATTATTAGTGGTGTTTTTGTGGTTCTGCCTGTATTCTTTCCATCAAATATCCAGAATATTTCATCGCTCGGTGGATTTGTTTCAATAATGATTTTTTGTATTTCATCTGGTATGTCAGGGTCAAGTGTTATTATTGTGCCATCAGGAGGATAAACAATATGCGGAATAAAGTGTTCTTCATTCAGGGAAATAATATATCTTGAATTTCTTGTAGTTGATGGTTCTGTGCCCTTAATAAACCATTCATCTCTCTCTGAAGGATTTGTTGAATTGATAAATACAGGCTTTTTTACTATACCGTCAGGATGTTCGATTCCCGTATCAATATTATCCCTGTGTAGATAATTCATTATGGAAAGCCATACAGGCGCAGCTCCTGTTATTCCTGTCACATTCCACATCGCCTCACCCGAGAAGTTACCAACCCATACACCTACAGTATATTTATCTGTATAGCCTATACACCAGTTGTCTCTCATATCTTTACTTGTGCCTGTTTTTACAGAACTTCGGAATTTTGTGTTCAGAGGGTTTTCTAAACTAAATGTATAACCTCTTGCTTCCCTGTCAGAGAGTATATCAGATATTATAAAAGCAGCCTCAGGTGAGAAAACTTTTGTTTGTTGATATAAAGTATTTTCCTTTTTCAGTTTCAAATTAGTGTATATGCCTCCATTGGCGAGCATGCGATAAGCATTTACAAGTTCATATAAAGTAACATCTGCTGAGCCGAGAGCCAGAGAATGACCATAATAATCTGCGTTTCTTATATTATCAAAACCCGATTCCTTGAGTTTCCGTACAAAATTATCCACTCCAATCAGTGATAAAGTTCTTACAGCAGGAACGTTTAAAGATGAGGCAAGAGCTGTTCTCAAAGTAACTAAACCTTTAAAATCATTTTCATAATTTTGAGGTTTATATATTCCGTATTCTGTTGAAATATCAAAAGGGCTGTCAGGGATAACAGATGCAGCAGTGAGCAAATGTTTATCTATAGCTAATGCGTATAGAAACGGTTTGAGAGTTGAGCCTGCCTGTCTTTTTGCTCTAACACCATCAACATATGGCGCATCCGAACCATCTCCTATACTCCCGGTATAAGCCAGTATATCGCCGGATTTATTTTCAACAACAATAGCTGCTCCATCATTTACATTCCTTGATTTAAGGGAAGAAATGTGTTCTTTCAGAGTTTCTGAAACAAAACGCTGAATATCATAATCAAGTGTGGTAAAAATTGACTTTGCTCCGTAATAGACGGGATTAATGTTATTGCCTGTCCTATTTAAAAGCAAGTGTGCTACATGCGGGGCAAGATTTTCTTTTTGTCTGACGTAATATTTTCTGTTAAATGTTTTTTTGATTGTATCTTCAATTTCTTCTGGCTTAACAACAAAGTTGAAGGTCTTGTTTAGCAGGTTTGCTCTTTTGATGATTTTATCAATTTCTGCATTTGGTGAACGTATAAGCGCAGCAAGAATGATTGATTCTGCACTATTCAGACCTGAAGGTTCTTTATTGAAAAGACATCTTGAAGCAGCTGCAATTCCCTGCAACTCTCCTCTGTATGAAACAAGATTAAGATAGGCTTCGAGTATTTCATCTTTAGACCAGATTTTCTCGATTTCAAGAGCTTCCTTAACCTGTCTCCATTTTTGTGAAACTGATCTGCCATTTATTCCTGGTTTTAATTCTTCATTAATAAGAGCTGCCACCTGCATTGTAATAGTGCTTGCTCCTCTTCTGTTTTTACCTGTAAAATTTTTAATCAGCGTGGAAATAACAGAAACCCAGTCAACGCCATAGTGGCTGTAAAACCTTTTATCCTCTGATTGAATAACAGCTTTTATTAAAGCTGGAGAAATGTCTTTTAATGAAATCCATTCAAATCTTCTTATATCGGGGTTAACACGCAATTCATGAACAATCTTTCCGTTTCTATCTAATAAAAATGCATCAGATGCAAAATAAGAATCTTTCACCTCCTGAAAAGAAGGCGTGGCAAAAACATCACAAACCATTAAAAGAATGAACAGGACGAGGAATTTGTTTATAATGAAAAATGTCTTTTTCATCTCAAGGTATAAAAATTAAAATTTAAATTGGTCAAGCATAACCTGAATGAAAAACTAAATTTTCTTGTGATGCCCTCATTTTATCATGGTTTATGGACTTTGCAGCTTATCAGATTGAAAGCTTATTAACTTGATATAAATTTTCTCGTGTCCCAGAATTTCCACTTGAGATAGTCATTAATCCCTTTAGCTGCTTTTCTGCCTGCGCCCATAGCAAGAATTACTGTTGCAGCGCCTGTGACAATATCCCCTCCTGCAAATATGCCGGGCTTTGATGTCATTCCTGTTTCATGATCAGCGATTATGTAATTTTTCCTGTTTAAAGCAAGGTCAGGTATGGTACTGGTAAGTAATGTATTCGACCGCGTCCCAATCGCAGGAATCGCAACATCTATCTCGAGCTGAAATTCGCTTCCTTTTATTGGTACAGGTTTTCTTCTTCCTGAAGCATCGGGCTCTCCGAGTTCCATTTTAATGCATTCAACACCGCAAACATTTCCTTTGCCATCATCTATGAATTTTAATGGAGCGGTAAGAAGCATGAACTCAATCCCTTCTTCTTTTGCATGATGAATTTCTGCTTTTCTTGCGGGCATTTCTTCTTCAGAGCGTCTATAAATTAGATAGACTTTTTCGGAGCCGAGACGCAAAGCAACCCTTGCAGCATCCATCGCAACATTTCCACCACCAAATACTGCAACACTTTTCCCTCTTTTAATAGGGGTATCATATTCAGGGAAAAGATATGCTTTCATAAGATTTGCTCTTGTAAGAAATTCATTCGCTGAATAAATTCCATTCAGATTTTCACCTGGAATTCCGAGAAAAACAGGCAAACCAGCGCCTGCTCCAATGTAACAGGCATCATAACCCTGTTCATTCATAAGTTCATCTATTGTGAAAAGTTTTCCTATGACTGAATTAAGTCTGAGTTCGACGCCAAGCTTTTTTATATATTCAACTTCTTTTTCGACTATAACCTTTGGCAATCTGAATTCAGGTATCCCATATATAAGAACACCTCCTGGTTTGTGCAATGCTTCAAACAATGTAACCTGATGCCCTTCTTTTATTAAATCTGCAGCGCATGAAAGCCCGCCGGGACCAGAGCCTATTACAGCAACTTTTCTGCCAGTGGGTTTGGGTTTTTCGGGTATTTGAATTTCGCCGCTTTCACGTTCGAAATCAGCGACAAATCTTTCAAGATTACCAATTGCAACAGGCTCACCTTTTTTTCCGAGAATGCATCTCGATTCGCATTGTATCTCTTGCGGGCAGACTCTTCCACATACAGCTGGCATTGCATTTTCTTCTTTTATTTTCCATGCTGCTTCTATAAATTTTCCTTCTTTAATTAACTTAATAAATGCAGGTATATTAATTGAGACAGGGCATCCTTCCCGGCAGGTTGGTCTTACGCAATTTAAACACCGTGAAGCTTCTTCCATTGCCTCTTCAGGAGAATATCCAAAAGGCACTTCATTAAAATTTTTTGCTCTTTCAATTGGATTCTGCTCTCTCATTTTAATTCTATTTTTCTGTTTTTTCTCTTCCATTATTTCACCCCGGATTTAAAATGTTCCATAGCAATTTTTTCTTCGTCAATATACATTCTCTGTCTTGACATTAAAAGGTTAAAATCTACTTTATGCCCATCAAATTCAGGGCCATCAACACAGGCGAATTTTGTTTCTCCCGCAACCTCAACCCTGCAAGCTCCGCACATGCCTGTTGCATCAACCATTATGGAATTCAGGCTGACAATAGTTTTAACATTATATTTTTGCGTAGTTATACAAACAAATTTCATCATTATAGCAGGCCCTATCGCATAAACAAGTTTTACTTCCTTATCTTCATGCAGAATTTCATCAACAGGCACGGTAACAACAGCTTTTCTCCCATATGAACCATCATCTGTTACAACTATTAATTCATCCGATACGCTTTTCATTTTGTCTTCCCAGAAAATAAGCTCTTTCATCCTTGCTCCAATTACTGAAATTACAGTATTGCCCGCTTCTTTTAGTGCCCGTGCAATAGGATAAATAGGTGCTATTCCAACTCCACCGCCAACACAGATTACTTTGCCGAATTTTTCAATATGTGAAGGAATACCCAATGGACCTATTACATCTGAAATATAATCACCTTCTTTTAATAAAGCAAGCTCATTGGTTGTTTTCCCAATCTTTTGAAAAACAGTGGTAATCGTACCTTTTTCTCTGTCAAAATCAGCAATAGTAAGCGGAATCCTTTCTCCTTTTTCATGAATGCGAAGCACAAAAAAGTTTCCTGCTTTTGCTTTTTGAGCTATTTCTTTTGCATCGATTACAAATAATACTACAGCATCAGATAATAATTGTTTTTCAAGGATTTTGAACATTAAGAACTCCTTTCTAATACGGCTGTGCCGATATAAAATTTAAAAGGTCTGAATTTTTATTTTCTATAGCGGTTGCTTTCATAGTATAAACTCTTAAAAATTTTTTTGAAATAATTTTTTGTGCAAATTAAAAATATCCGCTATTTATGCTGTTTTTATAAGTGATAACAATAAGCTTATCAAACTATTAAAAAAAATATTTTACATCAGTCAATTTTTTACTTGACAAGACCGAGCACTTTCAAGTATAACATACTCGCTTATGCCTGGAACGTATTTGCCAACAGAATATTTACCGGTTTTAATTTTTATACTCGTTGCAGAGGCGTTTGGTTTTGGCGCACTGTTAATAGGAGTAGTATTCAGGCCAAAAAAACCCTATCCTGAAAAATTAATGCCTTATGAATCTGGTATTAACCCGAAAGGTGAACCTCGCACAAGATTCGCAATCCGTTTTTATATAATAGCAATGCTTTTCGTGGTTTTTGATGTTGAAGCAATTTTTATTTATCCATGGGCAATTGTATTTGATAAGATAGGCATATTTGCATTTATCGAAATGGTTATCTTTATTTTGATACTTTTAATCGGATACATTTACGCCTGGAAAAAAGAAGCATTTGTCTGGGATTAAAATATTTAACAGGGGGTTATTGTAGATGCTGGATACATCAAGTATAGGCCTTATCCAGGTGCAGCAGGATGTTAAGATACTGCCTCCGAATGCTATTATTACAACTTTCGACAAAATTATTAACTGGGGCAGACTTTCATCTATATGGCCTATGACATTCGGACTTGCTTGATGCGCTATTGAGATGATGGCCGTGGGCGCATCACATTATGATTTCGACAGGTTCGGTGTTATTTTCAGAGCTTCACCCCGGCAGGCAGACTGTATTATAATTGCCGGCACTGTTACTAAGAAAATGGCTCCGATTGTTAGAAGAGTTTATGATCAGATGCCTGAACCAAGATATGTTATCTCTGTTGGAAGTTGCGCATGTACAGGGGGAATTTTCAAGACCTACAGCACGGTGCAGGGATGCGATACTTTCCTGCCAGTAGATGTTTTTATACCAGGGTGTCCTCCGAGACCAGAGACATTTCTTGAAGGTGTAATGCTTCTACAGGAAAAAATAAGAAAAGAACAGGCGAGGTGGAGTCCATGGCGGTAACCGAAGTTGTAGCTGGATTACATCCTGCTGGAATAGAGCAGGAAAAAATTGCTGAAATGATAAAAGAAAAATTCCCTGAACAGGTAATTGATGTTACCAATTTCAGGGATCAGGTTGCTGTTATCATAAAGAAAAACCAAAGCTTCTCGATTCTTAAATATCTTCATGATGAACCAGTTCTTAGTTTTGATCATTTGAGAGATTTAACAGCTATTGACTGGTCTAATAAGAAAGAAGTTAGATTTGAGGTTGTCTATAATCTTTTATCTACAAAATACCGTCATATAATAAGAATAAAAGCTCAGGTTCCTGAAAATGATGCAAAAATTGCCTCAGTCGTGCCAATTTGGGCAGGTGCAAACTGGCATGAAAGAGAATGTTTTGATATGTTTGGAATTCAATTTGTAGGGCATCCCGATTTAAGAAGAATTTTATTACCCGAGGACTGGGAAGGTCACCCATTAAGAAAAGATTATCCTTTAAAAGGATACGAAGGTGATAAAGACTGGCCTGGATTTATTGAAGTTATTAAGAGATCTCAGGAACTGAAGGAGTTTGAATGGCATGATTAAGATGCAGGAGCCAGAAAAAATCTTTGAAACAAGAGAACTGAATGTTAACATGGGGCCTCAGCATCCGGCCACTCATGGAGTATTAAGAGTGGTACTGGATTTAGATGGTGAAACTATTGTCAGACTTACTCCATATGTTGGTTATCTGCATCGCGGAATAGAAAAACTTGGTGAAAATCTTAGTTACTTTCAGGCATTGCCTTTAACAGACAGAATGGACTATGTTTCAGCAATGTCCAATAACATTGGATATTGCGTAGCAGTAGAAAAACTTTATGGCATAGAAGCCCCGCCCCGTGCAAAATTTATAAGAACAATTGTTGGTGAATTATCAAGAATTTCAAACCACCTATTGTGGCTTGCAACACATGCCTTAGATATTGGCGCAATGACAGTATTCCTTTATTGCTTTAGAGAAAGAGAATGGATACTTGAACTATTCGAAATGATATGCGGGGCAAGACTTACAGTTACATATCCAAGAGTTGGTGGTGTTAGAAATGATATATCTCAGGAATTTATAGATCATCTTGTGAAATTCCTTGCAGAATTTCCTTCGAGAATTCTCGAATATGAAACTTTAATTGATCAGAACAGAATCTGGCTCAAGAGAACTGTTGGAATTGGAGTTATATCTGCTGAAGAAGCGATTAACTGGGGAATGACAGGACCAACATTAAGAGGTTCGGGAATCCCTTATGATATAAGAAAATTTATGCCATATGATGCCTATGATCAGGTTGAGTTCGAAGTTCCCATAGGCACCGCAGGCGATACATATGATAGATACCGTTGCAGAATGCTCGAGTTGAGGCAGTCTGTAAAAATAATCAGACAATGTCTTGAAAAACTTCCTGCCGGACCTGTGATGGCTGATGCTCCAAAATTTGTACTTCCTCCAAAAGATAAAATGTTGATAATCACACATCCAGTAAATGAAATCGCATATTTTATTGATGAAAAAGCATGCAAAGGATGTGGGATGTGTCTAAGGGCATGTCCAGCAAAGGCAATAACAGGAGAGAAGAAGAAACCACATAAGATTGATCAATCTTTATGTCTGCAATGCGCAACATGTTTTGTAACATGTAAATTCAAAGCTTTGAAAATAATCCCGGGAGGCAAGGGACAGCCTGAAGAGAAACTTGTTGAACTTTCAGCCCAGCCTGTTGCTGATGAATTTAAGAAAGCTCAGGAAGCGCTTGTTGCACATTTTGATTTTATTAAAAAAGGACCAAAAGTTCCTGAAGGCGAAGTTTATGTGGCAACAGAGGTCCCAAAAGGAGAGCTTGGATTTTATTTTGTAAGCGATGGTACTCATAAGCCCTACAGAATGAGGGTAAGGTCTCCGTCTTTCATTCACGCAGGATGTCTTGAAAGACTCTGCAAAGGGCATTTGGTTGCTGATGTTATAGCTAATATCGGAACAATTGATATTGTTCTTGGAGAGTGTGACAGGTAGAATTATGAATATGGCAAATGTAATAAGTCCTTCAACAGTTGATGCTTTAATTAAATTCGGCATTGATGTTGCAATTATACTTTTAAAAATTGTGATTGTGCTTGCAATTGGCTTGCTTCATGTGGCATACGCAACCTATTTTGAACGTAAGGTTATAGGTCATATGCAGGTCAGACTTGGTCCTATGAGAGTGGGTCCGCATGGATTATTACAACCTTTTGCAGATGGTATAAAACTTTTCTTTAAAGAAGATATTATACCTGCACAGGCTGACAAAGTTGTATTTTATATCGCTCCAATAATTTTTATGGCTGCCGCAATGGTCAATTTATCAGTTATACCATTTGATGCAAATTTTGTCATAGCCGATATTAATGTTGGGCTATTATTTATTTTTGCGATGGCAGGCATCGGTGTTTACGGAATATTTATATCAGGATGGGCGTCAAACTCAAAATATGCATTCATGGGCGGTCTTAGATCATCTGCACAGGTAATAAGCTATGAAATTGCAATGGGACTCAGCCTTGTTGGTGTTATGATGATGGCAGGTTCATTGAATCTCTCGGATATAATCAGAGCGCAAGGTGAATCAATATTTGGCATGTATGCTATCCCACAGTTTATCGGATTTATTGTATTTGTAATTGCAGCAGTTGCAGAAACAAACCGAACACCTTTTGACCTGCCCGAGGCAGAAAGCGAACTTGTTGCAGGTTATTTTACAGAATATAGCAGTTTCAGATTTGCACTCTTTTTCCTTGGTGAATATATAGCAATGATTTTAATGGCTTCATTATGCACAATATGTTTTTTAGGGGGATGGACATTACCATGGTATGTTTTAAAAATATTCCCATTCCTTAGTTATGTGCCAGGAGTTGTATGGTTTGTATTAAAAGTTTATGCATTTTTCTTCTTCTATTACTGGATAAGAGCAACTGTGCCAAGATACAGATATGACCAGTTTATGGCTATAGGCTGGAAAATTTTGATTCCGGTCGCAATTGGTAATATTCTTTTAACAGGACTCGTAAAAATAATTTTAAAAGAGGTATTGTAGCGTGACATTCAAACATTTCATTAAGACAATTACCTTTATAGAAATACTAAAAGGAATGGCTTTAACATTAAGAAGGATGTTTTCAAAAGCTGTAACCATACAATATCCCGATGAAAGAAGAAAGATTGCCCCGGGTTTCAGAGGACAACATGCTCTTTCAAAACGCGGGGGAAAAGCCAAGTGCGTTGGTTGTGGATTATGCGCAACAATATGTCCTTCACAATGCATAAGCATAACCAGAGAAAAAGGCCAGGTTACAAAATATCAGATAGAACTTCTGAGATGTATATATTGTGGATTCTGTGTTGAAGCCTGTCCCTATGGAGCCATATCTTTAACTGAAAATTATGAATATTCAGCTTACAATAAACAGGATTTAATGATGACAAAGGAAAAATTATTATCGAACTGGGATAAATATATGCCAGGGACAAAAGGCGAAGAATATTATAAGAAATTCTGGAGGCCTATGTCAGAGGATTTTGGAACACCTCCCGGACAGGCAATGTATGGAGGTAAAAGATAATGGTATCCATAGGCTTTTTTATATATTTTGCTTTTGCAATTGTGGTTCTTTCATTGCTTGTAGTAACAAGAAAGAATCCTGTTCATAGTGTCTTATGGATGCTTCTCCTGTTTTTCCACATAGCAGGATTATATTTATTTCTAAATGCTGAATTCATGGCTGCTATACAGGTTATAGTCTATGCAGGGGGCATACTCGTTTTATTCCTATTTGTTGTTCTATTGATGAACCTTCGTGAAGAATTATCAATAGGTAAATATACTACATTCGGCCCAACAGGTTTTACCTTTGCTCTTGGACTTTTTGTAGTTGTTTCAATGTCACTGAGTTCTTTTATTGCTGCGCCTCCGGGTAAATATTCAATAGATTTGATCAAGCAGGAGACACACATAAAAGCTCTCGGTAAATTATTATATACAGAATTTATTTATCCTTTTGAAGTTGCTTCTTTGATTCTTCTTGTTGCAATGATTGGAGCAATAGTCCTCGCAAAAAGGAGGCTTAAGAGTTAAAATGGCTGTCCCATTAAGCTGGTATATGTTATTAAGTCTTGCTGTATTTTCAATCGGTGTCTTTGGTTTTCTTTCAAGAAGAAACATAATTATTATGTTAATGTCTATAGAATTAATGTTAAACGGAGTCAACATTAATTTAATAGCTCTCAGTCATTACATACAGGATTTAAGGGGGCAGATACTTGCGTTTTTTGTGATCGCGGTCGCTGCTGCTGAAGCAGCTATCGGACTTGCGATTGTAATTGCAATGTTCAGGAACAGAGCAACCGCCCATGTTGATGAAATCAAAGAGATGCAGGGCTGATTAACAAATGAGTATAGAGGAATAAGAATATGGCAAATATGGAATTACAATGGTATCATGTTTTAATACCTTTTCTTCCGCTTACTGGATTTATAATTAACATTCTTCTTGGCAGGGAAGTAACCAGATATAAAGCGCACTGGTTTGCTGTCTCTTCTGTTTTTGGTTCATGGCTCTGCGCACTTGCGACACTTCAGGATGTTCTTGCAGGAAAGATAATTGATGCTGATCTTTATACATGGATAATTTCAGGCACATTTAAAGTCGGCGTAGGATTCTTAATTGACCCTTTAACAGCAGTTATGCTGATTGTTGTTACAACCTGTGCTACATTAATTCATATTTACGCAATAGGTTATATGCATGGCGACACAGGTTATTATAGATTTTTTGCTTACCTGAATCTTTTTACATTCTGCATGCTAATGCTCGTAATGGGAAATAATTTCCTCCAGCTTTATTTTGGCTGGGAAGGTGTGGGACTTTGCTCATATTTCTTGATTGGATATTATTTCAATAAGAAATCTGCAGCAGATGCTGGAAAGAAAGCATTCATAGTCAATAGATTCGGTGACTTCGGGTTTGGCATCGGCGTATTTATGGTATTTCTTACATTCGGCACTTTACATTACGCAGATGTTTTTGCAAATGTTAATAGTATTGCTGGTAAAACAGTTGATTTTCTTGGCTTTAATGTTGACCTTCCAACTCTTATCGCCCTTTTATTATTCTGTGGCGCTGTCGGAAAATCAGCGCAGATTCCATTACATGTCTGGCTTCCAGATGCAATGGAAGGACCCACTCCTGTCAGCGCATTAATCCATGCTGCAACAATGGTTACTGCAGGTGTATTTCTTGTTGCGAGATGCAATCCAATTTTCAATCTTTCCGAAATTGCGATGAATACAGTGGCAATAATCGGAGCATTGACAATGTTCTTTGCGGCAACGATTGCTATTACACAAAATGATATAAAGAGAATAATAGCCTTCTCTACTTGCAGCCATTTAGGCTACATGTTTCTTGCCTGTGGAGTTGGCGCCTATGCAGCAGGTATATTCCATCTTTATACCCATGCGTTTTTTAAAGCGCTATTATTCCTTGCAGCAGGTAGTGTAATCCATGCAGTTCACACAAACAATATTCAATTTATGGGTGGACTGAAAAAATATATGCCTATTACATACGCGGTTTTCGTTATTGCGGGTTTAAGCGCAGGAGGATTTCCTGGACTTTCGGGATTCTTCAGCAAAGATGAAATAATATGGTCTGCATATGCCTCTCATTCAAGTGTGGGTAAATTTGTATGGATACTTGCACTTGCTGGAGCATTCTTTACACCTTTTTATACATTCAGATTAATATTCAGGACATTCTTTGGAGAATATCGCGGCGGGCTTGCGGCAGAGGAAGCAGCAACACATGCACACAGCAGTTCACATAGCTCAAGTCATGACTCTCACAGTTCTGGTCACGATCCACATGGACATGGTTCATCATCACATGGTTCGGGACATGATTCACATGGTGGTCATGGCCCACATGAATCACCTTATATTATGACAGTACCTTTAATGTTCCTTGCTATTGGAGCGGTAGCTGCCGGTTGGGTTGGTATTCCGCCTTTACTCGGAGGTGGAAATCATTTTGCTCATTTCCTTCAGCCTGTTGTGGGTCATCCAGAATTCCACGCTACTCACGCAGAGGAATGGGGTGTAATGATACTATCAACAACAATAGCGCTCATTGGATTAGGACTTTCTGCATTTATGTATCTCAGGAAAACTGATTTGCCGGAGAGAATCTCAAAACAGTTCTCGCTTTTATATAAAATTTTATACAACAAGTATTATGTAGATGAATTTTACAATCTTACAATAGTGCAGCCAACTCTTAAACTTGCGAATAAAATTCTTGTAGGATTTACAGATGCTAAGATAATTGAAGGTATAGTAAATGGTGTGCCGAATTTGATAGGAATATTTAGCCAGAAACTCAGAAGACTTCAGACAGGTATAGCGCATCATTATGCAATATTTATGGCAGCAGGTGCAGTTTTTATAGTTGCCCTGATAATTTTATTGAGTTAAAAAGGATTAAGAACTCTTAGAGGAGAACAATGGAACAGGTAATAATGAATAATCTGAATTACCCTATACTCAGCACCGTTATATTTCTGCCAGTTTTGGGCGCACTTCTAATTCTAATTAACAAAAGATCATGGGAGACACTCACAAAATGGATTGCATTGGGAACGAGCATTTTGACTTTTGTGGCTTCAATACCTTTGTTTACTCATTTTGATAAGACCACCCATAAAATGCAGTTTGTTGAGAGATTCTCATGGATTCCTAACTGGAATATTTACTATTTTCTCGGAGTTGATGGTATAAGCGTTCTGTTTATACTGCTTTCAACGCTGTGCGCTATTCTTTGCGTGCTTATTTCATGGACAGCGATTACAAACAAAATTAAAGAGTTTTATATAGCGATATTATTAACAACATCTTTTATGATCGGTGTTTTCTGCGCCCTCGATTTCTTTCTTTTCTATCTTTTCTGGGAAGCGATGCTTATACCGATGTTCCTTATTATTGGTGTCTGGGGCGGTCCGAATCGCGTATATGCCGCAATTAAGTTTTTCCTTTATACATTAGTCGGAAGCGTTCTGATGCTTGTTGGAATAATCGTACTTTATTTATATTCTGGAAAAACATTCGATATTCTTACAATGATGACCAAGCATTATCCTTATACAATGCAAATCTGGCTTTTCTGGGCATTCTTTGCAGCTTTTGCTGTAAAAGTACCGATGTGGCCTGTACATACCTGGTTGCCAGATGCGCATACTGAAGCTCCAACAGCTGGTTCGGTTATTCTTGCTGCTGTTCTTATTAAAATGGGAGCTTACGGTTTCCTGAGGTTCTCTTTGCCTCTACTTCCTGAAGCATCAAAAGCGATGACGCCAGTAATGCTGACTTTATCAGTTATAGCTATTATTTACGGCGCGATTATCTGTCTCGGCCAGACAGACCTGAAAAGACTTATTGCATATAGTTCTGTAAGTCATATGGGATTTGTTACACTTGGGATCTTTGCGCTGAATACACAGGGAGTCGAAGGCGGAATACTCCAGATGCTTAATCATGGTGTGGTAACAGGTGCACTCTTTTTGTCTGTAGGAGTTGTTTATGAAAGAACACATACACGAAGAATAGCTGATTATGGCGGACTTGCTACAGAAATGCCAATATATTCATCATTTTTTATGGTATTTACTCTGGCGGCGATTGGACTTCCTGCAACAAATGGTTTTATTGGTGAATTCTTAATTCTTTTAGGTGGATTTGCAGCAAATAAATGGGCTGGAGTTCTCGCATGCACCGGAATAATTATAGGTGCTGGCTATATGCTCTGGTTATATCAAAGAGTGTTTTTTATGGAGGTAAATCCAAAGCTTCACGGATTGGTTGATATGAATGTAAGAGAGACTATAGCATTGTTACCCATGCTCATACTTGTATTCTGGATAGGTGTTTATCCCAATTCTTTCTTAAGCTTCATGCATACTTCTGTGCAACATCTTTTAGAAAGAGTTAATAGTGGTGGAATGGCACAGGAAGCACAGATAGCTAAAAATATTATGGAGGTAATCAGATGAATTTCCCCCTTCCTGATCTCAATCCTGTAATGCCTGAAATACTAATGACTGCATTTGCATTAATTGTGCTTTTACTTGATCTGCTTATAAAAAAGAAAGAAGCTGTAGCTGTAATTAGCATTGCAGGAACAGCAATAATATCACTAAGCCTTCTGAAAACAACAGGTTCTACGTTCGGGGGTATGTACATAGCTGATGGTTATAGCACATTCTTCAAAATCATATTTTTTATAAATGTCATATTAACGATATTGATTTCGATTAAATACATTGCTGTAGAAAGAGTAAATTATGGCGAATATTATAGTTTAATACTCTTTTCAACTATAGGTATGATGATAATGGCCTCAGCTTCTGACCTGATAACACTTTACCTTGGTCTTGAATTAATGGCATTAAGCACTTATGTATTAGCTGGGTTTATAAGGCATAATCTTAAATCAACAGAATCCGCGCTTAAATATTTTCTTCTGGGAGCTTTTTCATCAGGATTTTTGCTTTATGGTATCTCTATAGTATATGGACTTACTGGCACAACAGATCTGAGATTGATAGCAACATTCATAACAGAAAGAGGTTTGAGCGGAAACCTATCTTTACTTCTTGCAATTGGAATGCTTACTGTTGCTTTTGGATTCAAGATTGCCGCTGCTCCATTTCATATGTGGGCACCCGATGTATATGAAGGTGCACCAACATCAATAACAGCATTCATGTCAGTTGGACCAAAAGCTGCTGGATTTGCTGTTATTGGAAGAGTTTTTATGATAGCATTTGCAGCAGTAAAAGCAGACTGGGCAACTATTTTAATTCCCATATCAATTCTTACTATGGCGGTTGGTAATATTGTTGCACTATCCCAGACAAATATAAAGAGAATGCTTGCCTATTCTTCTATAGCTCATGCAGGATATGCTCTACTCGGTATAATTACGGCTAATTCTGAAGGAATATCGAGCATGATGAATTATCTGTTTATTTATGCTTTCATGAATATCGGAGCGTTTGCAGTTATTATTATGCTCAGAAGCGAAGGGATAAAAGGTGAAGATTTAAGTGATTATGAAGGACTTTCAAAAACACACCCTTTAGCTGCTGCACTGATGTTAATTTTTATGTTTTCATTGACAGGAATTCCGCCAACAGCAGGCTTTATTGGTAAATTATATGTTTTTATGGCTGCAATTAACGCGGGATACACATGGCTTGTTATTGTAGCTGTTATATTCAGCGCTATATCAGCATACTTCTATTTGCGAGTTGTAATGTATATGTATATGAGGGATCCAAAAACTGAACTACCTTTGACAACATCATTTACAAATGGATTAGCCCTTGCTGTTACAACAGCAGCAGTGTTAATTATAGGTGTTTTTCCGACAATGCTTGTAGAATTCGCACGTGCTGCTCTAAAAGGTTTTTAGAACATCTAAGATTTTCCACAATATAAAAATTTATATAAATAATCCTTCTATATGGAAATCCTCGATGATAATTTTTATTTATCAAAAAATGACTGCTATATAACCGATCCTGAAAGGAAACGCTCATTTCCTTCCAGATTTTTTCTATCGAGTAAATTATCATTTTATCCCCAAATATTATGGTATGTTTTAAGCAATGGCGCAAAAGCTGCATTCAGGCAATACACTAATGAAGACTGGGTAAAAGCGAGTTACGGGATTCTCAGAACTCTTGAAAATGTTGGAATTATTATTAATGTAAGCGGCCTGAAAAATATTTCAGTTTTCGAAGGTCCTGTTGTTTTTGTTGGAAATCATATGAGTGTACTTGAAACATTTGTTCTGCCATGTATTATCCAGCCTTTGAAGCCGGTTACATTCGTAGTAAAAAGAGACCTTCTTCATATGCCTGTTTTTAAACACGTAATGCGTTCAAGGGATCCAATTGCAGTTGGCAGGGTAAATCCACGGGAGGATTTCAAAACAGTAATGGAAGAAGGAGTAAAAAAAATCCAGAAAGGCATATCAATCATAATTTTTCCGCAAAGCACGCGTTCGGTTGAATTTAAACCCGAGGAGTTTAATTCACTCGGGGTAAAGCTTGCTGTAAGGGCAAATGTGCCTGTAGTTCCATTTGCATTAAAAACAGATGCATGGGGTATCGGGAAAATTATAAAAGATTTTGGAAAAATAGATATTAAGAAAAAAGTATGGTTCAGGTTCGGAGAACCTTTAAAAATACAGGGAAGGGGAGCAGAAGAACATGAGAAAATAATCAAATTCATACAGGATTGTCTCACAGGATGGAAGAAGGAAGAACCAAACCTGTAAGATAAGAAAACATTTTCTTAATCGGGTTATTTAATTCTCGCAGATATTGTCTTGAATTCCTGTGTTCCTGCGATTTTCAGCAATTGGAAAAGTACTGTTTCGGTGCATGTAATCACAGCCCCTGCGTCTCTCATAAATTCAATCCCTGTTTTCCAGTTATCTTTGGTTCTTGAGCAAATGGCATCTTTAACAACATGAACGTTATATCCGATGGATAAAAGCCCGATACAAGTTTGAAGAAGACATACATGTGATTCCATACCTGAAAGAATCAGGGTCTTTTTATTTATTTTCCTGACTTCGTTAATAAAAGAAGGTTCATCGCAACAACTAAAAGTTAGCTTTTCAATGGGAGAGTATTCCGGTAGAGCATTCTTAATTTCTTCAACAGTTAACCCGAGACCCTTTGGATATTGTTCTGTTAATATTATAGGTATATGTAATAACTTTGATAATTCTACAAGATGCAGACAGTTATTTATGACTTTGTCTTTTTCTTTCATAACAGCAGCGAGTCTTTCCTGAATATCAATAATTACAAGAGCTACATTATTCCTGTCAAGATAAAATTTTTCCATAAAAACTCCTCTCGTTTATAGAGTATTGTCAAAACTTAACCACCGAAGACACGGAGAATAACTATATATGCCCTCTGTGTTTTAGTATTATTTCCTCATTTTTCATGAAACTTTTGAAATTACCTTATTAGTATAAAATTTATTATACAAATTTATTTATGTTAAAGTATAAAAGAATTTTTCTGTATTATTAGTGTATAAATTAATCCGAAAAAAGCAATTGAAATAATTGCAGATGTTGCGAAAAAGTTTATTATTTTTAACAACCCCTTTGTTTACCTTTAATAAGTGGGTCAGGGGGTTGTATGCTGTCAATAACTCAATTTATGAAACAAAATAAACTACCTTATCATAAAAACAATACTTTATTTTATATTTTGTAGTTACCTATTTTATCTCTGAGGCTTACGCCTCGTCTTCAGCCTCATTAAAAAGAGACCTGTGATTTTGTTTCATAAATTGAGTTATTGACATTTAATTATTTTATTAGTTATTAACTATAAACCATGAGCCATAATCTATGAGCAATGTCTGCATTATTTAGGATTACAGGGTAAAATATTTAATTATGAGTTCATGGAAGGACAATATACATTTTATTCTTATCGAACCCCAGGAGCCTGGAAATATCGGGGCTGTGGCAAGAGCTATGAAAAATATGGGATTTAGCAAACTTGAACTCGTAAACCCAGTGCCTTTTCATACAAAAGAAGCAAAATGGATGTCGTGTCAGGCATATGAAATGGTAAAAAAAGCTGTGGTTTATAAAACATTCAAAGAAGCAATCAATGGAAAAAGTCTGGTTATAGGAACTACAAGAAGAATCGGGAAAAGGCGGGGAATAATTCTGCCTCTTAGAAACAGTGTCAAAAGAATTGTTGCTGCTGCAAAGAAGAATAAGATAGCAATCCTGTTTGGCAGGGAGAGAAATGGTCTTTTAAATCAAGAAGTTGAGGAATGCGGTTTTATGATAACCATTCCATCAGAACCAGAGGCAGCTTCGCTGAATCTATCACAAAGTGTTATGCTTGTAGCATATGAACTTGCGCAAAAAACATACAAGACGGAAACTCCCGAATTTATCGAACATGAGAAACTTGATGCTCTGTATGAAAGAATTGAATATCTTTTAAAACTTCTTGAATATATTCCGAGAGGTGACAGACATCTTGAAAAAAAGATAATGAAAAACCTTAAACATTTCATAGGGAGAGCAGGATTAACAGAATGGGAGTTAAATATGTTACAGGGTCTATGTGCCCAAATAGAGAAGAAAATAGCTTTTTTAGAACATATTTAATTTATTAATCAGATTTTTATTTGACAATATTCATACTATTTGAATATTAAGCGAAGAAATATTTAAAATAATAAAAAGGTTAAAAGTATATTAATTCATTAGATTATTTTCATATGAAGTGTTTTTTTGTAGAATCTACTTTAAGGTACAGTGATGAAAAAGGTTTTGGTGAAGCATATTATATTCTTTGTCCAGTTTGCTGGAATTCGAGCATAATGTACATTAAGTGGGAGGATGGGACAGAGGAAACAGGTGAATGCAGAGTATGCGAAAGAATGCTCAGGATCTTGAATAATGAAGATGATTATGCTGACGCCTGATGCAAAAAGTTCTGATTGACCCATGCATTATGAATTTATTGTAACATCTGCTGAAGTAGGACAAAGGATAGATGTTTTTCTCTCTTCCAAGACAGGCATTACCCGTTCACAGATACAGAAAGCTATTGATAGAGGAGATATTTCTGTTAACGGAAGAATTATAGAAAATAGATACAGGGTAAGACAGTCTGATGTAATTCTGATTGATATAAAAGAGAAGAAGGATGGAGTTCTCATCCCTCAGAATTTACCAATCGAAATCCTTTTTAAAGATGAATATGTTATTGTTGTAAATAAGCCAGCCGGTATTGTTGTCTATCCCGCAGCTGGACACGAGGATGGAACTTTGATGAATGCAATTGCATATCATTGCGGCAAACTCGTTGCTCCCGGTGCTCCATTAAGACCCGGCGTAGTACATAGACTCGATAAGGATACCTCAGGGGTTATGGTAATCGCTTTAAATGATATTTCCTATTACAATCTTACTGAACAATTTCGCAAAAGAACAATTAATAGAAAATATATAGCTCTGGTTTACGGAATAATAAATGAGGACAAAGGAGAAATAAATAAAAAAATAGGCCGTTCAGAGTCTGATCGTAAAAAAATGTCAACTTATGTTAAAAGAGGTAAGGAAGCATTAACACAATGGAGAGTCATAAGAAGATTGCCCTGTGCGACAATAATAGAGGCAAAACTTGGAACAGGAAGAACCCACCAAATTAGAGTGCATTTTGCGTCAATTGGACATCCTGTTTTAGGGGATAAAATTTACGGGAAAAAATGCGAAATCAGGATAAGAACAGGGAAAAGGATAATTTTACCGAGGCAGATGCTTCATGCAGAAATGCTCGGTTTTATTCACCCCGTATCTAATGAATATCTGGAATTTTCAAGTCCTTTGCCCGATGACATGGCAGAAAAAGTAAAGGAATTGGAAGCGGAATAATTTTTTAGTCTTATAAATCAGAAAGTAATAATTTTATCAGCTTCTTTTACTGACTCATAAAGATCATTCATGTAACCTATTGGACATACTTTTGAGCTCACAAGTCCGTGAGCTTTCATGCAAACTCCTCAGACGTACATATTGCCTTTAAATTTATCTATTTCTTCTTTTACATTGAATTTTTCATCATTAATCTGTTCAAATAAAACTGCTTTCCCGAGCATGAAAACATTTACCTCATCACCTTTTTGTACTGCTATGTTTGCCAATCTCATGGCATTATAGATTTTTTCTGCATCATCAGTGCTTAAAATAAATAAGATATTCATTTCGTGTTTCTCCTTTATTAATCTCCGAAACTTATACCCATTGATCTTGCTGTAAGTATAATATCTGAATCCAGGGGCACGGATTTCATCTGACCAATTGCCTGTTCAATAGGCACAGCGATTATCTCTGTTGAACGTACCGCAGCCATCATGCCGAATTTACCTGCTTCAACAAGACGAACAGCAGCTGTGCCGAATCTTAAAGATAGCAATCTATCAAAAGTTGTCGGAGCTCCACCTCTTTGCAAGTGTCCAAGAACTATATCCCTTGTTTCTTTGCCAGTTCTTTTAGTGATTTCTTCTCTTACTTTTCTTCCAATTCCGCCTAATCTGACTTCAGAACCTCCAGGTTGTCTGACTTCTGCGATCGTAATTTCTCCGCCAACAGGTTTCGCACCTTCAGCTACAACAACAATTGCATAGTCTCTACCCATTAAAGCGAGCTGCCTGATTTTATTGCATACTTTATCTATATCAAAGGGTATTTCAGGAATAAGAATAACATCCGCAGAACCTGAGATGCCTGAATGTAATGCAATCCATCCAACATAACGCCCCATTACTTCGACAACCATAACCCTATCATGCGACCTTGCGGTTGTATGAAGGCGGTCAATAGCTTCAGTAGCAATATTTACTGCGGTATCAAAGCCAAATGTCGCATCAGTACAACTAATATCATTATCAATTGTTTTAGGAACCCCGATAATTGGCATTCCTTTTTTAAGAAACTTATTAGCAATTCGAAGACTGCCATCACCTCCGATTGCGATTAGAGCATCAAACCCCAGCGCCTTGAAATTTGAGACAATTAGATCAGAAATGTCGGTTTCAACAATAGTTCCATCTGGTTGATTTACAGCGTATTTAAAAGGATCACCTTTAATCGCTGTTCCAAGAATGGTTCCTCCTATATCAGTAATGTCCCATACTGATTCGGGTGTAAGGCGAACAATTTGTTTTGTATCAATCAATCCCCTATATCCGTATTTAATGCCATAAATTTCCCACCCTTTCTGATGCGCGGCAAGAACAATACCTCTTATTACAGCATTGAGTCCGGGTGCGTCTCCCCCGCCAGTGTTAACTGCTATTTTCATTTTATAACCTCCACTGCATCTTTTTTAGATACCCTCGGAGGAGGGCTTGGAATTTTTGATGGATAACCAACAGGAACAATTGCAACAGGTCTTAGATAATCGGGCATCTTTAAGATTTTATGTATATCGTTTTCATTAAAAGCGCCGACCCAACAGGAGCCAAGATTATTTTCATGAGCAACGAGCATCATCCCCATTATACTTAATGCAACATCCTGTATTGAGTAAAGATACACACCTCTTTCCCTGTATTTATATGATATACGGCTGTCTGTGCAGCCGACGATTACCAGAGGTGCTTCTGCGATAAAATTCTGGTTTAAAGCGGCAATCGCTATTTTTTTCTTTGTATCATTATTTAGAACAAAGTAAAATTTTCTTGCCTGCAGATTGCCAGCACTCGGAGCCCAGATTAATGCTTCTGCAAGTTTGTCAAGCAAAGAATCAGGGATTTCTTTTTTTTGAAAATCCCTTATGCTTCTTCTTTCTTTAACAGCTTTTAAAATATCCATAACTCTAACATATTAAGGTTTCCAGAATTCCTCAAACTTGCCATTTTTGGTAATCCAGACAACATATGGAGAAACAGTTACATCTCCTTTTGAGTCAAATTTTATTTTCCCCAGAGCTACATCAAACTCCATTGAATGTAGTTTATCAGAAATTGCCGAACCATCAGTAGAGCTGGCAGAATTTATTGCAGTCAATAAAATATTTGTTGCATCATATGCATAAATTGAATACGGTCCTATCTCGCCAAATTTTGATTGGTAATTTTTTATGAAATCTTTTGCAGATGGAATGTTTTTAGGGTCTGGACTGAAAGTAAGATAAGTGCCCTCTGCAGCAGATGCGCCTGCAATTTCTATGAATTTTGGGTCAATTGTTCCGTCACCGCTTATAAACGGGACATTAAGCCCTAATTCTCTTGATTGCTTCACGAGAAGACCTGCCTCGGGATATATCCCTCCGAAAAAAACAATATCAGGTTTTTTTGATTTTATGGCAGTTAAAACCATTTTAAAATCTTTATCACCCTGAACTATGCCACCATAATATACTACCTGTGCTTTGTTGCCGATATGTTTTTTAAATTCATCAGCCAGTCCCTGTCCATATGTAGTTTTATCGTGTAAAATTGCGACATTCTTTAATTTAAGCTGTTCAGTGACAAAAATAGCTCCGACTTTGCCCTGCTGGTCATCTCTACCACAAACCCTGAAAACATTTTTATATCCTTTATCTGTGAGTTGCGGATTTGTTGAACCAGGGGTAATCATCGGTATCATGTTTCTATTGTAAACGTCTGATGCAGGTATAGAACAACTTGAATTAAAATGTCCGATGACTCCAACCACACCATCATTTATCATCTTATTCGCTATTGAAACAGCCTGTTTAGGATCATGCTGGTCGTCTCCTACAATAAGTTCAATCTTTTTCCCGAGTATCCCGCCTTTTTGGTTCCATTCATCAACCGCAAGTGTAGCTCCGTTTTTAAAATCCATCCCCATTTTTGCCTGATCACCTGTCATCGGGCCTGCAATTCCGATTTTTATAGTGTCGTGTTGTTTTGATTGGCATCCGATGGATAATATTAATAAAAGAAGAATGAAAGGAAACAGTTTTTTCATAATCAAACCCTCCCTATTGAATCAAGAAAATATTTAATATTAGTTTTTATATCACCTTTAAGTATTCCTGAAGAGACAGCAATACCATCTACTCCAGTATTAAGAACCGATGATAGATTTTCTGAATTAATCCCGCCAATAGCAATAACAGGAATATTTACCATTTTTTTTATTTCTTTTAAAGCTTTTATTCCTTTTGGCTTGCCTGCATCTTTTGTGTTTGTATGAAAGATTGGTCCAAAGCCTATATAATCAGCTCCCATATTCTGGGCATCAAGAGCCTGTTCAAGTGAATGTGTAGATATGCCGATAATAAAATTCTGTCCTGAGATTTTTCTAACTTCTTTTAGCGGCAAATCATCCTGCCCGAGATGCACTCCATCAGATTCAGAAGCAAGTGCAATATCTGTGTGATCATTTATAATTAAAGTTGCATCATATTCAGAGGTTATTTTTTTCATTTCAATAGCATTTTCATAAATCAATCTTCTCGTATTTTTTTTATCCCTGTATTGGATCCATCTGATGCCGTAATCGAGAACAATACGTGTCATTTCTTTAAGAGGAAGTCTGCAGATATTTTGATCTGTAATAAAGCAGATGCCAGCCAGATACATTGTATTAACCTTCTTTAGTGTTATTGTTATTCTTTTCGATAAAACCGGTATTGAAATTTCCGCTGATAAAATCAGGATGGCTCATTACTTTTTTATGGAAAGGAATTGTTGTCTTAATACCTTCTATGATAAATTCATCAAGCGCCCTTTTCATTCTTGCTATGGCTTCATTTCTGTTCTTGCCATAAACAATAACTTTTGCGATTAAAGAATCATATTGAGAAGGGATAACATATCCCTGATAAATTGCTGTATCCACCCTTACTCCAGGTCCTCCGGGCAAGGATAAAAATGTAATTTTTCCGGGTGAAGGGATAAAACGTTCAGGGTCTTCAGCATTGATTCTGCATTCAATAGAATGACCAATTGGTTTAATTTGATTCTGCCTGTATTCAAGAGGAAGTCCTGCTGCAAGCTTTATCTGCTCTTTAATAATATCAATGCCTGTAACAGCTTCTGTAACCGGATGTTCTACCTGCACACGTGTATTGACTTCAATAAAATAAATATTCCCCTTACTGTCAACAATAAACTCAATTGTGCCAATATTACGGTATTTTAAAGCCCTTGCAGCTTTTACACCAAGTTCTCCTATCCTTTTTCTGAATTTTTCGGTTGTTACAAAAGGTGAAGGAGCTTCTTCAATGAGTTTCTGATGCCTTCTCTGTATTGTGCAATCTCTTTCGTGGAGATGTACAATATTCCCCTTGTTGTCAGCCATAATCTGAACTTCAATATGCCGCAATTCAGGTATGTATTCTTCTATATATAATTCACTATTCCCAAATGCTGTGAGAGCCTCTCTTTGAGCCATGAAAAAAGCCTGTTCAATGTCTTTTTCTTCTCTTATGATTTTCATGCCATGTCCGCCGCCGCCTGCAGATGCTTTCAATACAATCGGAAATCCAATCTTTTTTGCGATTTTCAATGCGGTTTCTTCATCCTGCACAGTACCGTCGCTGCCAGAGACAACAGGTACTCCTTTACGCTTCATAGTCTGTCTTGCCCTGGCTTTATCTCCTCCGAGACGTATATTTTCAGGAGAAGGTCCAATAAAAGTAATTCCAGATGTCTGGCAGGCTTCTGCAAAATGATAATTTTCTGCGAGGAATCCATATCCAGGATGTATTGCGTCAGAATCTGTAATTTCAGCTGCGCTAAGGATGGCAGGAATATTAAGATAACTCTGGCTTGCCTGAGCAGGACCAATGCAGACAGATTCATCTGCAAGACGAACATGTAATGATTCTTTGTCAATATCTGAGTAAACAGCAACAGTTTTTATGCCCATCTCACGACAGGCTCTTATTATGCGTACCGCTATTTCGCCTCTGTTGGCAATCAAAACTTTTTTAAAAATTTTCATACCCTTAAGATAAATGGATTATTATAAAAGAGATCAAAGCCTTTTAAACATTATAGAGGTTCTATCAAGAATAAAGGTTCACCATATTCGACAGGCTGTCCGTTTTCCACAAGAATTTTTACGATTATACCATCTGTCTCGCTCTCAATTTCATTCATAAGCTTCATGGCTTCAATTATGCATAAAACCTGTCCTTTTTCAACTTTTGAGCCAATTTCTACAAATGGATTTGCATCAGGTGAAGGTGCTCTATAGAAAGTGCCGACAATTGGAGATGTTATGGTGATAAGCCTCTGAGTATCTTCTTCTGAAGGAACTTCAACAGGTTTATTATAAATAGCAGAAGGTTTTTGTAAAGGCATTTCTATAGATGTTAGTATTTTCTCTCTTTTAATTTTTAGTTTAGTGCCTTCTTTTTCAACCTGAAGTTCTGTAATATCTGTGTCCTTGAGAAGTTCGATTAAAGCTTTTAATTCCTCAAGTTCCATTATTTCACCCTTTCTATATATTCTGAAGTACGAGTGTCTATTTTAATTACATCTCCTTCATTTATGTGAAATGGAACCTTTACGACAGCGCCTGTTTCAAGTGTTGCTGGCTTGCCTCCACCTGAGGCTGTGTCACCTTTAAACCCAGCTGGATCTGTCTTAACGACAGTAAGTTCAACAAAGGTTGGAATGTCAACGCTTATGGGCATTTCTTTGTGATATAGTATTTTGACAGTCATATTTTCTTTAAGGAAGTTCTTTGCATCTCCGAGTTGTTCTTCTGTCAATGGAATCTGTTCATATGTTTCGGTATCCATAAAGAAATACTGGTCTGCCTGATTGTAAAGATATTGCATGGATTTTTCTTCAAGCCCTGGTCTTTCAAGTTTTTCACCTGATCTGAAGGTTTCTTCAAGAATAGCGCCTGTTTTCAAATTTCTGAGTTTTGTTCTTACTATAGCGCCACCCCTGCCCATCTTGACATGCTGAAAGTCAACTATTTCGCAGGGTTCACCTTTAAATTCAACTTTTAAACCTTTTTTAAAATCACTTGTTGAGATCAAATCCAATACCTCCTGATAAGATGAGTATTATTTTAGCATTTTCCGAAAAAATTTCCACTATTTAAACATAATGATTTTAAATATTGATTGAAAAAATTATTTGTGCATATGCTAACATTCATAGAAAAAAACAAAAAAATACTTGACATTAATTTTTCAGATATGTAACTCTACGTAGCAAATAATTTTCATTATAAGGAGGGAATTGAATGAAAAAGGGGTATGTTGTAGCATTTAGCAGTATTTTTCTTGCAGTAGTAACTATTATATTTTTTTCTACAGGTTCTGCATTTGGTGCTGGTTTTTCGCTCATTGAACAAAGCATGAGCGGTCTTGGAAATGCATATTCAGGGGGTTCAGCAATTGCTGAAGATGCTTCAACTATTTTTTACAATCCTGCTGGAATGACGAGACTGAGCGGAAATCAGATTATAGCCGGCACCCATATAATTATTCCTTCTGTGGAATTTAATAATGAAAGTTCAAAACATGTAACAGGTGCTCCTCTAAGCGGCGGTAATGGAGGAGATGGCGGGGTAACTAAGTTAGTCCCGAATCTTTATTACAGCAGAAAAGTTACAGATAAATTTGCGGTTGGAATTGGAATAAACGCTCCTTTCGGACTTGCAACAGAATATGATAAAAAATGGGTTGGACGTTATCATGCTGTTGAATCGGATGTTATTACTGTAAACATCAATCCATCAGTTGCATACAAATTTAATGATAATATCAGCATAGGCGCCGGTGTTAGTGCGATGTATTTGAAAGCCCTTCTTTCTAATGCGATTGATTTCGGAACAATAGGTTATATGCTAAAAATCCCCGGCCTTCTGCCTCAAAATAATGATGGTTTTGTTGAGCTTGAAGGCGATAGCTGGGCTTTTGGTTTTAATGCAGGTATTCTTTATGAGTTCAATAAAAATACAAGAGCAGGCATTGCATACCGTTCAAGGGTTGAGCAAAAACTTAAGGGTGACGCTGATTTTTCAGGAGTGCCTGCACCTTTAAAATCCTCGTTTAAAGACGGAGATGTCGAAGCAGATATAACTCTGCCTGATAGCCTGTCTATAAGCCTTTATCATCAATATAATCCAAAATGGGCGGTTATGGCTGATTTTACATGGACAAACTGGAGCGTATTTGAAAAGCTTGTGGTTGAATTTGATAATCCTGGACAAAAAGATGCTGTTACGACTGAAAAATGGCAGGATAATTACCGCTATTCATTGGGTGTAACATATACTCCTGATAAAAATTGGATATTCAGAGCTGGAACAGCATATGATACATCAGCAGTTGCGAGTTCTAAATACCGTACTCCGAGAATACCTGATGGGGACAGAATATGGGCTGCTTTAGGATTCGGTTATAAATTTTCAGATATGTTCACAGTTGATTTTGGTTATGCGCATCTTTTTGTGAATGACCCTGAAATAAATAAAACAGCAACAGGCGAAGATCAGCTAAAAGGTGCTTTGAAAGGCACATTTGACGCTGCAATTGACATACTAAGCGCTCAATTAACATTAAGGTTTTAATGCTTCTTCACCAGCATTTTATAAAAGTGGCAAAGAGGTGCGGCGATAAACCTGCTTTTATTGATCGCACCTCTAATAAACGAATAAGTTATTCAAAGGCGTTAATCGCTTCTTTAATTCTTTCCGACAAGATTAAAAAATATCATGAAGGCTTTATCGGAATTATGATTCCTACCTCTGCTGGCTGTGCTCTTTCAATTCTCGGAACTTTAATGAGCGGGAAGATACCTGTAATGATTAATTATTCAACAGGGGCTGCATCAAACGCACTATATGCACAAAATAAATGCAGTTTCAAAACAATTATTACTTCAAAAGCATTGCTTGAAAAAATTAACTGTCCTGTAATAGATGGGATGATCTTTATCGAAGATATTATGGAAAATGTTACAGCAGGAGATAAGCTAAAAGCTGCCTTTATTTCCAAACTGCCTGTTCCTGTAATTCAAAGGCTTGTCTATAGCGGGAATGAAGATGACAATATTGTGATACTTTTTACAAGTGGAAGCGAGAAAGATCCGAAAGCAGTTCAACTAACGCACAAGAATATATCATCAAATATAAGAGATTTCAGTCAGGTTATGAAAATGTTTGAAAATGACATAATGCTGGCAAATCTCCCGTATTTTCATGTGTTCGGTCTGACTGTAAATCTCTGGACACCTCTTTATTTTGGGATGACAATTGTCTCTTATGCAAATCCTCTGGATTATAAAATGATTTGCACTATCCTTAGAGAAGAGAAACCAACTGTAATGGTTGGAACTCCGAGCTTCTTAGGGGGGTATCTGCGAAAGTCAGAATCAGGTGATTTTAGCAGTATTCGTCTTATTGTCAGCGGAGCTGATAAATGTCCTGATGTGCTTAGAAAAGAGTTCAAGGAAAAACATGGCATTATACTTTATGAAGGCTATGGCACTACCGAGACATCCCCTGTTATTTCAGTGAATACACCTGAGCATAATAAGCCAGGGAGCGTTGGGAGAATACTGCCCAATGTTAAAGTTCGAATCGAAAATTACGAAACAGGAAATGAATGTAAGCCAGGAGAGATTGGGCGAATACTCGTTAAAGGTGATCTGGTAATGAAAGGTTATCTGGATGATTTCGAAGAAACATCAATGCGTATCAGACATGGATGGTATGATACTGGTGATATGGGTTATATTGATAAGGATGGTTTTCTATGGCATTCCGGCAGATTAAAAAGATTTGTCAAGATAGGCGGAGAAATGGTTTCGCTCGTTAAGGTAGAAGATGTATTACAAAAACTATTGCCCGAAGATGTTACATGTTCTGTGGTTGAGGTGCCTGATGCTTTGAAAGGAGTAAGGATTGTTGCAGCAGTGACAAAAAAGATTGATGAAAGAAAAATCCTCAAACAAATGTCAGCCCATCTTCCAAATATAGCGCTTCCGAAACAATTTGTAGTTATTGAAGAACTCCCGAAAATGGGAAGCGGTAAAATAGATTTTCGGACTGTAGCAAATATGCTGCATGAAATATTGAGAGGAAAATAAATTTTTGAGCGACTTCTGAATTATCCGGGTTAAATGATTTCAAGTTTTTTCGGCAATTGCGTAAGAACCTCACAACCTTCTTCTTTTACAACAACCATATCCTCAATTCTTACACCTCCAAGTTCAGGTATATATATCCCTGGTTCTATTGTAAATACCATATTATTTTTGAGAATCGTGCTTTGATTCCATGTGATTCTTGGAGCTTCATGTACCTGAAGTCCGACACCATGTCCTGTCCCGTGTCCGAAATAATTACCAAAACCTTTTTCCTTTATATATTCTCTTGCAATTGTATCAATTTTTCTGGAGTTGATTCCTGGTTTAACAGATGAAACAGATTTTTGATTAGCGCGAAAAACAATATTATAAATAGCAGTTTTCTTTCTATAGTCCTTACCACCCTTTAAGATAAAAGTGCGGGTCATATCTGAAAAGTAACCATCAGCTTCTCCGCCCCAGTCAATAATTATCATGTCACCCTTCTGAAATCTTCTATTTGTGGGTTTTGCGTGTGGCATTGCTGAATTAGGACCAGATGCAACAATAATATCAAATGGAAGACAACGGCATCCCTGTTTTTTTAACCTTTCTTCGAGAAGATTTGCCAGTTGTAATTCAGTCTGCCCTTCTCTTATAAAAGGTTTTGTTTCAAGAAAAGCATTTTCAGCCCGCTCCACAGCCTTTTTGATTTTTGCAATTTCTTCTTCCTGCTTTATCAGACGTATATGTTCAATGACGCAATCAACATCTCTCAGGATGGTGTCTGATTTTGTCAGTTTTCGATATAAATTATATGATATGCTCGATTCAAAGCCTGTTATTTTTGAAGAGGTTTTTTTAATTAGTCTGTCTATAATTTTTATGCGATTTCCTGATTCAATAATTATGTCCCAGCCCTTAATTTCTTTTTGTGCCTGTTCTTTGTATCTGAAATCAGTTATAAAAACATTATGGTCATGTGTTATATATAGAAAACCAGATGAGCCTGTAAAACCTGTAAGATACCTTACATTAATAATATCAAATACGAGTAATGAATCTACCCCTAATTTTTTGATCGCTTTTTTAACAGCATCGAGTCTTGCCCGGATTGAATACATAAGCATAATAATGTATATACAATAACAAAAAATATCCTCTGATGTCTAAAATGAAAACCTATTCTTAAGATTCTCAGATTCTCATTCTTATTTCGCAAATTGAGAATTTTGCATTATTTTAATGTTCTATTAGACCTGCAATTTTAGCTAACTGTAAGAATAATAATAGAAAATTAGATTGTAAAAAATTGGCATTTAATTTGCTCATATATTTTCAGGTTGAAGTATAAGTTAATTTGAAGCAGCAGGTGATGATTATGGAAGAAAATGATTTATATGAGGATATTTTACAACTCGGGTTAGATAAAGGAAGATTAACCTATGATGAGATAGATGAAGTCATACCACCTGAATTCACAGCACATAAAGATTATGAATCATTTATATATCTTGTACAAGATGCTGGAATTAAGTTAGAAGATAAAATTGAACCAGATTTGAAAAATAAAGAATATACCGGAGACGGGTTATTGGAGGATATTGAAAGTAATAACATTGTACGGACTTATCTACAGTCAATGGGGAATATTAATATTCTTACAAAAGACGAGACTATCGAGATTGCAAAAAAAATCAAAGAAGGCAACAGGATTTTAAAGAAAAGCATTTCAGGATTCCCGGTATATAAAAGAATGAAGAATGAAAATAGGAAGAATGGTGTGCATAACTGTAATGGTAATGAAAATAACAATGAGCCGGAAATTTTAAATAAGTGTATTGAAGTTTTGAAATCTCTTCTTAAGCAAAATAAAACTAAGGATATTATTGCTGAAACTGGTATTAATTTAGAAAAGTTTAAAGAGAAGTATGAGAAAATAATAGAAATCCAGAAATTTATTGATAATGCAAAAAATGAATTTGTAATACGCAATCTCAGGCTTGTTGTTAATATAGCAAAACAATATGTAGGAAGAGGGCTTCCTTTGCTTGATTTAATACAGGAAGGAAATATGGGGCTTATGAAGGCTGTTGAAAGGTTTGATTATAGAAAAGGCTTTAAATTTAGCACTTATGCTGTCTGGTGGATCAGGCAGGCAATATTAAGAGCTTTAATTGAACAAACCAGAACTGTGAGATTGCCTGTTCATGTGATCGAGACGTATAACAAATTAAATCAATCCGAGAAAGAAATAATTAACTCGCTTGGAAGAAAACCTGATACTGCTGAGATTGCCGATAACACAGGTGTATCTCTTGAAAAAGTCGAAAATATATATAATGCATTGCAGGATACTATTTCAATTAATGAACCAATCGGGGATGATAAAACCTCTCTTGAAGAATATATCTGTGACACAAATAACTTATCGCCTTATGAAAGCACAGAACAGAAGAAAATGAGTGAATATCTGCTAAAAATACTTCATACTCTTACACCTAAAGAAGAAATTGTCATTAAGATGAGGTTTGGAATAGGTTGTGACAAGGATTACACACTCGAAGAAATAGGCAAGCATCTATCTATTACGAGGGAACGGGTGAGACAGATTGAAGAAAAAGCGATTAAGAAGCTGAGGCATCCAAAACGGCTTAAAGCACTTAGGGAAATGCTTCATTAAATTGAGAAAAGAAAAGGGACAGAGACTATGTGGGAGTCAATCCACAGTGTAATATCGCCTCTGCCCCAACCTGAAATCTGTCTCCGAAAGTTTCTGAATGCAGTTTCAGAGATTAAAGAGGCAGCATTAATTTTAACTCTGAAATTTTACCATAATTTTAAAATATTTTGTCAATGAAATTTCATAATAATACTTAAAAAATTTCTTAATCCTGAAAATGTATTTGAAATAATACAGATGTTAAAAATGTTTATTTTTTGATAGTACAACCTTCTTCATCCCATTTCTCAAGAGGATGAGAAAGTTATCATGCCAAAATCTTTGCTTATCATTCTGAACGTATGTCAGGAATCTTAAAATCATTAAAAAAGTATTTTAGTAGATTAAAGTTTATTTTTGATAAATCCGAAAATAAAGACAGAATTTATTTTTTTAAATAAAGGATTATATATTTATGAATGATGTTGTGCATTTATTTATGAGAAAAGTTACAAAAATACCAACACTACCTGTTGTCGCTCAGGAAATCGTCAATCTCACATCCGATGATTTAATTTCGATTGAAAAGCTCGAGAGCATTATAGAAAATGATCCTGCTATTTCAGCTAAAATCCTTAGTGTCTCAAATTCTGTTTATTTTGGTACGGAAATACCAAATACTTCTATAAATAACGCTATAGTAAGAATTGGTTTCAATAATATAAAAAATATAGCTATTGGAATCGCTCTTTTCACTTTATTGATTAAAAGAAATAACAGCGGTCCGCTGAGTAACAGCAGGCTTTTTAAACATAGTGTAGCTGTTGGTATTGTTTCTAAAATGATCGCTGAATTACTGGATTTTGACAGTGGTAATGAAATCTTTCTTTGCGGGATGTTGCATGATATAGGACTTTTGCTCTTGAATTCATATATGGCAGATACTTATTACCCTGTTATAAAAGAATTTAAGGATGGAATATTTTTATGTGATGCTGAAAAAAAAGTTCTTGGTTATACTCATTCTGATATAGGTTTCTGGCTCGCAAAACAATGGAGACTTCCTGATAACGTAAAAAATTCAGTATATTTTCATCACAGTCCTGACTTGACAGAAGATAAATCTGTTTCAATTGTTCACATAGCCGATTATTTAAGCTCAATAAATTCTTATAGTGCATTTGAAAGAGCCGTTAAACATAAACTCGATGATAATGCCCTTGGATTATTAAAGCTTTCGAATAATGATATTAGAAAAATTGAAAAAAAGATAGAAAAAGATATGTTTTCAAGCAGGGTATTTTTATATGATTGAAAAGTATTCTATTGACCAATGGATAGAGAATTCTTTTACTGAAAAGGGATACTCGCCTGTTTCTCTTGATAAGCTTTCAGAGCATGACGCAATGATTGCGAAAAAGATAAATAATGAAATCCAAAGACAAAAAAAATATTCTCATCTCTGTATCAATACACTTAATAATGCTGAAATATTTTATGAAAAATCAATAAGAGTTTTTTCAGCTCTTATTAAAATCGGGAAACTCAACAAAGAAATTTTGACACTCGAAATATTTTGTAAAAAAACAACACAGATACTTTCGGATGAGCTTGATTTTGATAACTGTTCTATTATGCTCAAAGATGAAAGAAATGAATATCTGAAAGTAATAGCGGGGTGCAGTAAAAATGAAAACGAGCGTCAGAAAACAGCAAAAAAAACAATACTAAAAATAGGGGAGGGGATCGCAGGGATGGTGGCGGAGACAGGCAGGTATATTTTTGTCCCTGATGTGAAGAATGAGCCAAAATTTTTTGAAATGGATATCGGTGTAAAAATAGGTTCCTTGCTTTCAGCTCCACTGGTTAATGAAAATGAAATAATAGGCGTAATAAATTTCAGTCATTTACTGCCTGAAACTTTTGATACAGAAACGATAAGACTTTTAATTTTGCTTTCCGAGTATATTAGTCAGATGATAACCATGAATAGTATGCACAACAAATTATATGAATGGCAGGAAATATTAAGGGCGCATAAGCTTGAGTCCCTCGGCATTCTCGCAGGAGGGATAGCGCATGATTTTAATAATATATTGACTGCTATACTTGGAAATATTTCTCTTGTTAAGATGTGGATCAATCCATCCGACAAAATATACCCGCGCCTCGATGCTGTTGAGAGAGCGTCAATAAGAGCAATAGACCTTACACAGCAACTACTGACATTTTCTAAAGGTGGAGCTCCTGTAAAAAAGACAACCTCTGTTGTCGAATTAATAAAAGACTCTGCTGAATTTGCATTAAGAGGGTCAAATATTAAGTGTGAATTTAATGTAGATGAAAATATATTACCAGTTGAAGCAGACAAAGGGCAATTAAGCCAGGTAATCCACAACCTTGTCATAAATGCTGAACAGGCTATGCCTGATGGCGGAAAAATAATCATCAGTGTAAATAATATTAAAATAAAAAAACATGAATCTTTGCGCATTCCCGAAGGCATGTATGTTATGATTTCTATCAGGGATTCTGGCACAGGAATACCGAAAGAACTTTTAGATAAAGTATTCGACCCGTATTTTACGACAAAACATAAAGGCACAGGGCTTGGTCTTGCTATAGCTTATTCAATAATAAAAAATCATAGTGGATTTATAACAGTTGATTCAGAATATGGTAAAGGAAGCGTCTTCAATATATATCTGCCAGCCTCTGATACAGAATCAATAGATGAAGAAACAAGTGAAGATAAATTGTATAAAGGAAAAGGCAGAGTTCTTGTAATGGATGATGAAGAGATGGTAAGAGATGCCATTCGAGATATGCTTGTTGATCTCGGTTATGAAGTGGAATTTGCTATAGAAGGTCTTGAAGCAATAAAAAAATATAAGGAAGCGAAATTATCAGATAAGCCTTACGATATTATTATAATGGATTTAACTGTGCCCGGTGGTGTTGGGGGTAAGGACGCAATAAAAGAAATACTGGAATTCGACCCTTCGGCAAAAGCTATTGTTTCAAGCGGATATTCAAATGATCCTGTTATGGCGAACTATCAAACATATGGTTTTTTAGGTGTTATTACCAAACCATATGAGTTTAAAAAATTAAGCAAAGAACTCTACAAAGTAATGAATATTAAATAGTACCTGTATTATTTAAAAGATCTTTAATGTATCCCCTGGCTGCCTGAGCAATATTTTGCGCGTTTCATTAAAAACACCAGTGGCAATATTGAAATCATGAGTACGCTGACAAGGTAAAACGCATCATTGAAGGATAACATGGATGACTGTCTTAATAGTTCTCTATATATTATTCCTAAACCGCCATGATCTGAGGTAAAACTTTCAAATCCTTTATATTGTAAAAGACCGGACGCTTTTTCTGTGTATAATTGATAGGCTGAATCAAATGGTGTTAAATTTTCAATAAGATGGTTTTGATGAAACTGAGCACGTCTTGAAAGTACTGTTGTGACGAATGCGACCCCGAAACTTCCTCCGAGATTTCTTATTAAATTATAAATGCCTGTTGCATTTGCCATATCTTCTCTTTTGATTACTGACATTGTAACAGTTGTTAATGGAATGAAAAAGAATCCCATTCCAATACCCAGAACAATTCTCGGCCAGATTACAGCATAAAAATCAGCCTGAAGATTAAAATTGGACATCAGGTGTGTTGCATAAGCATTAACCATAATCCCAAATATTAAAAGATATTTTGGATTCACTTTATTAACGAGAGAACCTGCAACAGGCAATGCTATTAATGTTGCTATGCCACCGGGACCAAGAACAAAACCCGCAAGAAAAGAAGTATATCCCATAAGTGTTTGCAGATAAATTGGGAGAAGTACAATGCTCGCAAATAAATTGAAAAAACCCATAAACATTATGATGTTTCCGAGACTGAAAGTCTTTATTTTGAATACCCGAAGATTAACAACAGGGTGTTCTGAGTTTAATTCTACAATGATAAAAGCAATTATAGAGACTGCTGAAATTATGCTAAGCCAGAGAATAAAGTTTGATGAAAACCAGTTTTCCTGTTGACCCTTGTCGAGAACAATTTGAAGACAACCGAGTCCGAGTGCAAGAAAAGCCAATCCCCAGTAATCAATCTTCATCTTCATTTTCTTCATATAAGGAGGATCTTTAATAACCAGTAAGGTGAGGATGATTGATATTATGCCAATCGGAACATTTATAAAAAATATCCAGTGCCATGACCAATTATCTGTTATCCATCCACCGAGCAGAGGTCCAATAATCGGACCGAACATAATTCCAATTCCAAATACAGCCATTGCGATGCCATGCTGTCTTGGAGGAAATGTTTCAAGCAATATTGACTGAGATAGTGGCTGTAAAGCGCCTCCGCCAATTCCCTGTAATATTCTGAAAAATACAAGACTCTGCAGGCTCCATGCAGCACCGCAAAGGAAGGAACTGACAGTGAATAAAACAATTGACATTATAAGGTATTTTTTTCTGCCAAATAGCTTGCTCAGCCATCCTGTCATTGGAATTATTATTGCATTTGACACAAGATATGAAGTTATTGACCATGTTGATTCATCAATTCCTGCAGACAGGCTTCCACGAATATGGTCTAATGAGACATTGACAACAGATGTGTCAATTATCTCAATTAATGTCGGAAGCATTACTGTTAAAGCTACAATCCATTTATTCATAGGCTATTCTACAAGAACAGTTGGAACTACTGACATTCCTATCCGCAAAACATGCTCAGGGTCTGTGTCTTTATCAAGCAGTATTTTCACAGGAATTCTCTGAACGACCTTGACATAATTCCCTGTTGCGTTTTCAGGCGGGAACAAAGAAAACACTGCTCCTGTCCCAGCCATAATACTTTCGACTTTCCCCTTAAATATTCTTTTAGGATATGAATCAACTTTGATTCTTACTTTTTGTCCGGGTTTTATTTTTTCAAGCTGGGTTTCTTTATAATTTGCATTAATCCAAATGTCATCCAGTGAAACAACAGCCATCAGAGGTTGTCCGGCCTGAATTTGATTCCCTACTTCTACAGATTTCTTTGTTACATAGCCATCTGATGGAGCATATATTTTCGTATAACTATAACTTAATTCTGCAGCCTCCAATTTTGATAACTTCTCGGAAATAGCCGAACGTTGGGCTTCTCTTAAGGATTCAATCTGTTTTATAACAGCTTTCTGTGTCTCGACAGATTTCTCTGCTTTTATTACCTGTTCCCTTGCAGCTTTTACCTGTGCAAGAGCAATTTCATGGGCTGTCAGCATTTTTTCATATCTATCCCTTGAAATTGTGTCAGACTTGAAAAGCTTTTCTGCCCTTCCTTTATCTCTTTCTGCCTGTCTAAGATTTGCTTCCTGTAATTCAAGATTTGCTTTAGCTGCTTCGAGCGCTGCGATCAATTCTGACATCTGATTTTTTGAGACCACTATGCGTGTTTCTATCTCTGAAAGTTTTGATTTCTCGGCGCTTACGCCCGAGGAAGCTTCCTTTACCCTGACTTCATAATCAACTGAATCAATTTCAAGAAGTAAATCACCCTTTTTGACAGGTTGATTTTCTCTGACATAAACTGCTTTGACCGTACCCGTAACTTTTGAAGCTATTGAATGAATGCGTCCGTCGATATATGCATCGTCTGTTGTAATATGGGTTGCCTTGTATCTTAAATAAAAAATAACAGCAACTAAACAAAGAACGATAAAAATTGCAAAAACAACGAATGCGATTTTTTTTCTTTTGCCATTATTGTTTTGTTTTACTTCTTCCATATTAGTTTAACGCTCCTTTTTTCCTTTTTAGTTTTTCCTGCAATTCATCGAATAAATCATAAACAACAGGAACAACAACAAGGGTTAAGAATAATGAAGTTATTAATCCACCAATGGTTGATATTGCCATTGGTGCTCTTGTTTCAGCCCCCTCGCCTATACCGAGAGCTATTGGTAACATGCCGAATACAATCGCAAAAGTAGTCATTAAAATCGGTCTTAATCTTATTGGACCTGCGGTAAGTATAGCTTCTTTCCTTTCGAGTCCTCTTTTCCTCAAAGTATTTGTGTAATCAACAAGTAAAATAGCATTCTTTTTAACAAGCCCCATAAGTAATATCAATCCAATAAGACTGAAAAGATTTATGGTCTTCCCTGTTATAAATAATGCACCAAATGCTCCAATAAAAGATAGGGGCATTGATATTAAAACTGTTACAGGATGTATAAAACTTTCATATTGTGCCGCAAGAATCATATAAGCAAGAACAGCTCCGAGAATAAGAGCGAACATTAAATAGAAAAAAGATTCTCCCATTACATCAGCCATACCTTTATACGTTCCGGAATAACCCGGTGGCAATACCTTTGCAGCTATAGCATCAAGCTGTTCTTTCGCCTCGCCCAATGTCTTGTTTTCAAGATTTGCAAACAGAGTTACTGCTCTTAAACGGTCAACTCTATTAATAACACTTGGACCTCCAGCCTCTTTTATGCTCACAATATTTGAAATCTCTACAGGTCTTCCATCTTTTGATCTCACATAAATCCTTCCTATATCAGAAGATGAATATCTATCATCAGGCGTTAATCTTGCTCTAATGTCATATCTTCGTCCTTTAGATTCATCTTTAAACTTTGATACATCCACTTCTCCGCCTATGAGAAAATTTGCAGCCTCAGCAACTGATGCAACATCAACTCCAAGATCAGCAGCTTTGTCTCTATCAATATAAACCCTTATCTCTGGTTTGCCTGTTTCGAGTGAAGAATCAACATCAACAATACCAGGAATTTTTCTGAATTCATTGAATATTTGTTTAGAGTAAGCTTCAACAGCTTTCAGATCACTGCCGCGAATAGAATATTGTATTGGAACATTTCTGACCCCTCCTCCAATAAGTGAAATGTCCTCCGCAGTTCCTTCAAGCCCGACAATATTCATCATCTTTTTTCTGACATCAGCCATTATATCCTGCTGCGATCTTTTCCTTTCATGCCTTGGTTTTAAAGATACAAACATAATGCCTCTGTTAACCTGTCCCATGGTAAGACCAAGTGCGTAAAAACAAGTTCTGACTTCAGGTTCTGACATTACAATATCTTCAGCCTTCTTGAACATTCTGTCCGCTTCATGAACAGAATAATCAATAGGAGCTTTGAGCCTTATAAGGAATCTTGATTGATCCTCAGGTGGTACAAATTCCTTGCCTATAAAAGCTGTAAGAAAAATACTGAATATAAAAATTACAATTGCTGTAATAATAACAATTGCTCTTTGCTTTAAAGCGATTTTCAATAAATTTCTATATGCTTCTTCAATTTTTTTATACCAATTTTCAAGTATTTCAGATAACCGTTTAAAAATATTTTTATTTTTGTGTTCGGATAAATGATGATTTGTTATCTTTTTTAAATATCTTGATGCCATCATTGGTGTAAGTGTAAAAGAAACAAATAATGATACCATTACCGAGAATACCACTGTTAACGCAAATTGCACAAAAAATCTTCCAACAAGTCCTTTCATAAATGCGACAGGTAAAAATATCGCAACTATCGCAAGGGTTGTCGCCATAACAGCAAGTCCTATTTCCTTTGTTGCAACGGATGCTGCTTCCATAGGAGGCAGTCCCTTGTCAATATGTCTGTGAATGTTTTCTATAACAATAATAGCGTCATCAATTAGTATTCCTATTGAAAGCGACAGGGCAAGCATGGTCATATTATTAAAAGTAAAATCAAAAACATTCATTAAAGTGAATGTTGAAATTACAGAAGTGGGAATTGCGAGAGCGCTAATTAAAGTCGTTCTTAGATCTTTCAGGAAAATAAAGACAATTAATATTGCCAAAATTCCGCCGTATATCATATGGTATTGAACTTCTCTTATTGACTTTTTTATGAAATCTGACTGGTCAAAAGAAATATCCAGTTTCATGCCTGCAGGAAGCATGCTTCTTATATGAACGAGTTCTTTTTTAATTCTGTCAATTGTTTCAACAGTATTTGTGCCTGATTGTTTTTGTATGCCGAGACCTACAGCAGGAATACCGTTAAACCTTGCGATCGAACGTATCTCTTCCATTGAATCTTCGGCTCTGCCTATGTCTTTTAATCTAACAGGAGCACCATTAGAATAATATATAATCAAATCATTTATCTTCTGAACATCAGGAAATTCTCCTTTGATTTTTACCAAATATTCTTTTGATTCTGTTTCAATTCTGCCGCCTGGAAGTTCAATATTCTCTCTTGCAAGGGCATTCATAACGTCATTAGCGGTTATGCCATAAGCATTCAGCCTATCCCTTTCAAGCCATATTCTTACCTGTCTTGTGCGGAGTCCTCCCAATCTTATAGAGCCAACACCTTTAATTCTTTGAAATTGTTCTTTTAACACTTCATCCGCATAAGTTGATAATTCACGCACAGATTTCTGTCCTGATAAAGAAAACCACATAATAGGTGCTGCGTCAGGATCGACTTTTTCAATGATAGGATCATCAATATCTTTAGGGAGTTTTCCTCTGATGACCGAAAGCTTTTCCCTCACATCCTGTAAAGCGATATCAATATTTTTCTCCAGAACAAATTCAACTGTTACAACTGAAACTCCTTCGGTGCTTGTTGATATAATTCCCTTAACTCCCTCAATTGTATTTACAGCACCTTCTATCTGATCAGTAACATCTATATCCATAATATCGGGATTTGCGCCTTTTAAAGTTGTTGTGATATTTATTATTGGGAATTCAACTTTTGGAAATAGGTCAACCCCGATTCTCGGATAACTGACTATCCCGAGGATAACCAATCCGAGAATAACCATTGTTGCGAAAACAGGTCTTTTTATAGATATATCAGCAAGCCACATATTTATTCACCGATTTTTTTACTGTTCTACAATCTTGACTTTTGCACCGTCGTATAAACCCTGCTGTCCGACTGTAACCACAAGCTCATTTCCTTTTAATCCTTCCATGATTTCGGTATATTCTACGGTATCTTTTCTTTTTGTATCTGTTGAAGTTTCTATCTTATATTTCTGACCTATCTTGACAGGACGCTCTTTTGCAACTTCTCCTTCAACAACAAAAACTTTTATTGACTCTCCTTCATACAAAAGAGAGGTTGAAGGTATAACAATCGTATCCTTTGGCGCGCCGGTGTATAGAATTACATGCGCGAATAAGCCGGGTTTTAACAGACCATTATTGTTAGGTATTTTTGCCTCTGCCCGAAGTGAACGGGTTCTTTCATCAAGGCTTGGATAAATTATGTTTAAAATTCCTTCAAACTCTTTATCAGGATATGCATCAACTCTCAGTTTAACCTGCTGGCCCGGTTTTAATTTGGACAGGTCTTTTTCGGTTATTGTAAAACTCATTTTAAGAGGATTGTTGCGTATTAGAGTAAACAAGGGCGAGCCATTCTTAACAAGATTGCCTTTCTCAATATGTTTTGTTTTAATAACACCTGTCAATGGTGATAAAATCTTTGTTTTTAGATGTTTCTGTCTTGAAAGCATTAAAGTCGCTTTCGCTTTATCAACATCTGCTTCAGCAAGTGACAGTCTTGTTTTAACATCGTCAAACTGCTGCTCGGTTACAAGCTGTTCCTTATAAAGAGATTCTTTTCTCTGATATTCTAATTTTGTGTTTGCAAGAGTTGCTTCAGCCTGTTTTAATAACGCTTCTGTTCTTTTTACATCAAGTTCATAATCAATATCATCTATAACCGCGAGCGTTTGTCCCTTATAGACCGGTGCTCCTTCATCTCCCCTGACATTTTTTAAAATGCCTTCAATTTCAGCGCTTACAACAACTTCCTCATCTGGATACAAAGTGCCTACGGATTCTATATATGGTTTTAATTGCTTTTTTTCTACTTTAAGGGCATGGATGTTTATAATTTTTTCAATCTGGACCCTCCTGTCTTTTTTATCGCAGCCTGAAAATAAAATTATTGAAAATAGAGCGATTAGAATAGGGAACAGAGCAGTCATCTTTTTCCACATAATTCAAAATCTCCTCATAAATTATTCGGTCTTATTTATTATTTGTAAGTAAGCACTTCTTTTAGTAGAATACCAGCGGCTCTTTTGAGTTTTATTACTGATAACTGATAATTATATTTTGCCTCTGACAATTGTCTTTCGGAAGTAACAAGCAGAGTATTGGCATCCATGACATCTATGCTGTTTGCGAGTCCATATGCGAATTGTTTTGTAACAGCATTGAAATTGTCTTTTGCAAATATTGTTTGATCCTGCAAAGATTTCAGGATGCTAAATTGAGTATGCATATCAAGATATGCATTTTCCACTTCAATGGATATTGTTTTTTTCAGGTCATCATAAGATAAAATTGCCTGTCTTTTTTTTGCTTCTGCCTCTCTTACTTCAGCCCTTCTCAGTCCTCCCTCAAAAACCGGGAAATTAAGCCTTAACAGTCCATATACGCTTTCATCATTAATAAAAGGAGAAGAAGGATTTTCATCCAAATTTAAATACATTCCTTCGAATGAAACTGTTGGAAAAAAAGAACCTTTCGCATATTTTACCCTTTCTTCTGCAATTTTTTTTTGAATATCAGAAGCAATTAATTCAGCCCTTTCAGAGAGAGCCATATTTTGAAAATCAGAAAATGTAAGGTTTATTAAATTATTATTTTCTTCAAAGTCTTCTTTTACCAGGAAATCTTCAGATATACCAACCTGTCTTGCAAGTATTGCTTTTGCGATTTTCAGGGAATTCTCTGCTTTGATTTTTTCTGATTCCGCACCCGATAATTCTGCTTCAGCCCTTAGAACCACTGTTTTTGTAACCTCGCCCGCATGCAACCTTGCTTTTGCAGCATCAAGATGTTTTTTCAGTCTTTCGACATTGGCTTTTGTTATGTCCAGATATTTTAAAGATCTGAGATAGTCATAATATGCTGATGCCACTTCGAATAAATATTCTTCTTTAACAGCATTAAGGTATCTGGCATTGCTTTCTATATTTCTTTTTGAAATATTGTAATTTGTGATCTCTTTGCCACCAAGTGAAAAAGATTGATCGATTCTAAGACCCCATGAAGATGAACTGCGAGGCTGGATGCTAAAACTTCCAAAAGAACTTGTTGCTTTTTTTTCTTCACTGTATTTTTTATACTCTCCAAAAACTGTTACCACAGGAAGAAAGGCAGAGAAAGCTTTATCTTTGTTTCTGTCGGCTATAAATAAATCTTCTTCAGAAATTTTTATCTTTTCAGCCTGTTTAAGCGCCAGAATATATAAATCTTTTAATGAATACTCCTCAAGAGCAAAAACATTTTCAATATGATAAAAAAATACTGCTGAAAAAATTACTGCAATTAATATAAAACTTTTATGATTTTTCATTTGATTGACCCCCTTATGAAAATGTCAATAAAATCTTCGACTATCTTTTTTACATCAAGATTTTTAAAATTTTTCATCATATGAAGTTCCCTTGCATTAAAGAAAGAAAAAAACATGCCTAAAAAAGCCATGGCTCCTGAATTTGTATTAAATTCTCTCAATATTCCTTTTTTCTGCTGTTCTTCAAAAAAAGAAGCAAGGGTTTTAATCATTTCTTCTATGAAATTGTGGTATATTTTATGAACTTTATCAGGGTAATTGCTCACCTCCGAATGCATTATCCTGATTAAGTATTTTTTTGATTCAAGAGTATTTAAAAATTCATGCGCTATAATTTTCAATGCTTTATCAAAAGGCATGTTGGCTAAGTCTGGAAGTAATCCCTTCAATACAGGCAGGAAAGAATAAACACTTAGAGTTTCCTCAAAAAGATTTTCTTTTGACGGAAAATATCTGAATAGGGTAACCTCGGCAATTCCTGCTTCTTTTGCTATCTCTTTTGTAGTAGCTCCAAGATAACCTTTTTTAGAGAAAAGTTTAATAGCTGTTTTAAGAATCTTTTCTTTTGTTGAAATAACCTTTGCCATTTTTTATCTTATTTAGACCTTATTAATCCTTTTCGTTATTGCCAGACTTAACAAATATGAAAAGATAATATAAATGTAAGTACTTACTAACATAAAACATTCGGGCGTGATTAGTCAACTTTAATTTTTATAAAATGTAATTATCCCGAATAGAGCGGACATTACTCATATCTCGTAGTTTATATTTTATTTAAATAGTTATTACGAGCAGAGAACCCTCTGACCAACTTGATAAAGTTGGAATACAACCCATTAGCCTCCTTAACAAAGCCTGTTTTATTGAATTATCGAGTTTCTACTGTAATATTTTTGTTGGGTAATTCTCCGAAAAATTCAGGTGCGTAAAGAGCTTCTACTCTTGTAGCAGGCAGGTTAAATACTCCTTCGTTGTTGAGTCTTATTGTGTATTCCACAGTCCATGTTCCTTTTGGCACAAATTCATAATATGCTCTGAACGAATCAAAAGCACGTTCTGTAAATACAGGGGAAATCCAGTTATTTTGTTTTTCATCTTTTGTAAGAAATATCGAATCTCTTGCAAGACTTGTTTTGAGTATGGTAGAGCCTGCAGGAACAGGATCATTAACCACAACCCATGTCATGTCAGTCTGTGCATCTATTTCAAGTTTTACTCTAATCACATCACCTTTAACCCATTTATCTTTATTCTTTTGTTCTAAGGGAATAATATCTTTCTTAATCTTAAATCCATTGAAAACATTTTCTTTTTGCTGAACAGCTACAAGGCTATGAATTGTTGCCCATGGAGCTCCGGTGCCTTCATGTGATATTTTCAGGGAATCTTCTTTAAGTGGCCAGTTGAAATTTAAAATACCACCATCCGGATTTTCCTGCCAGTTGATAGAATCATATTCTCCTTTTGTACGGGCGTATGTAATGCCTGTAACTTTTTCTGATTCAAATTTACCCGAGAATTTTTCCATTGCGAGAACACCCCATGAATTGGAAATTGTTGTATTCCAGAAACCTCTGACCTGGCGGTTTAAAGCTCCTTTTGTAAATCGTGGAATATCATCCTTCCACAAGTTAAATTCGATTAATGTCAAAATTGTCTTAACAGCATTTGTATCAGGAGATGACATGAGCCACCATAAATAATCGTTTTTCTCGGTCGAAAAACCGAATGTAGTGCCCTCGAAATTTACTCTTGCTCTTAGAATCTGCAAAGCTTGTTCAATTCTCTTTTCTCGCTCCTGAATTCCTTTAACTCTGAAAAGCAGGTTAATCCAGTCAATTAACGCAGAAGTAGGCCATAGATTGGGTTCAATTGTGATAGATGAAAGCATAGATGGTTTTGCATATCCCCATCTTGATAATGCTTCCACAGCTCCTATCTTTCTTATTGAAACATCCGCTGTTGGCAATGAAGACCACCTGATAATACGGCCTTCTATGAAAGCTGTGAGCCCTTGAATCATTCTATTTTTAATATCAGATGGTATCTCCAGTCCAGCTTCTTTTGAAATTGAGAGAATATAGGATGTCAAAACATCGCTTCCGGAACTACAGAAATGGAAAAACTTTACAAGCCCGTCGCTATCAAGATGTGCAGGAAGTTCAGAAATTACATCTTCCCAGAGTTTAGGATTTCTTAACGCTATTGCTTTTGAAACCTTCTGTTCCATACAAGTATATGGATAGCGTTTCATGAACCACTCGACGCCGGACAATCCATTTGATAATCTCGGCCTTAGAGATAAAGAAATACCACCTTTGTTAGTTAAAGCCTTTTCTGGTTTTTTTATACTGAGAGAATATGTCTTATCAACCTGTGTCATTATTGATTGAAATACCCGCAATGGTATTGCTTCAATAACTTTTTGTGTAACTTTAAGAGTATCAGAAGCATTATTTATATTGTCGGATAAACTGTCTTTAATTTCTGATGCTTTGATTTCGTATTGAATTTTGTTAGCATTAGATTGCACTATAATATCCCATCCAGCATCTTTTGCTTCTCCTGCAGAAAGATTCTCAATGATTTCTTCAAGAGTTTGACCTGAAGTATCTGTTTTCATACTCCCGGTTATCCTGATCTTCATATCCCTGTCAGAAGCATTTCTAACTGTAAAGTTTGCTTTGAAAGAATCCCCTTCTCTTATTACAGGAGGAATTCCTGAAATTATCATTAAATCCTGTGTTGTTCTTATAATGGTTTCGCCTTCTCCAAAAAAGTCTTTGCCGGCAAATGCTATTGCTGCGATTCTGAATCCAGTTAAAGAGTCATTTAAAGGTATCTCCACATCTGCTTCTCCATTTTTATCAAGAACAATCTTCGGATTCCAGTAAAGAAGGGTTTCAAATAATTCTCTTATTGTTTGTCTTCCTCCTCCGCCTCCATGAGGAAGAGACTTGAGCCCGTAATGTCTTTTTCCAACAACCTGCATCTGGGCAGTAGCTGTATGTATTTCATAACCCCTTTGTGTCATCATTGATTCAAGCAATTTCCAGCTTTGATTCGGCATTAACTCAAGCAAACCTTCATCAATTGCAGCAATAGCAACTTCATATTTAAGTTTTTCTTTTAAGAGTTTTTTCATAAAAGATTCATCAGAAAGTCTGACTTTAATATGAATTTTTGTTTTTTCACGTATTTTATAAACAGGTTTTTCAGGTTCAACCGATACTTTTAGCTCATGCGCTTTCCAGCCAACTCTTATTTCAGAAATGCCGAGTTTATAAGCAGGTTTTCCGAGATCAGCCATTGCAGTTGGCTGCGGTTCAGATACCCTGCCTCTAACAATTAATGCTGAAATAAATACATTCGGAGCGTAATTACCTTTTACCGGGATTTCTATAATCGGAGATTTACCGGATAATTTTTTTATAAAGGTATCAATTATTCCTTCGCGTTCAACACTAACAAGAGCTGTTGCTACTCTAAAAGGCATCCTGACCTGAAATTTAGCTGTTTCACCAGGTTCATATCTTCTCTTTTCAGGAAGAAGGTCTATTCTGTCATTGTCAGATACATCAAACCACCAGTCATCTTTTCCTGCAACCCATATTTCATGGTGAGCAACTGACTTATTGCCATATTCATCATGAGTTTCAGCTTGAAGAATAATATTCCCCGACACAGGTGATTGTGCTTCACAAATAAGTAAACCTTTTGAGTCAGTTGAACCTTCGCAAATACTGCCGAGTCTTTTTATTTCGGTTACATGTTCATATGCGTAGTACCCTCCGACGAGCCTTTTCCTGTGAGAATAATGAAGCTTTTGAAACAATTCAACTTTCACCGGAGCTCTGGAAACAGCTTTTCCATTAATATTCAGCACTACTGCACTAAATTTAAAAAAATCCTTTGACAATGCCCATGAATCAGGTTTAATACCGATAAGAACTTTGGAATTCCATAAAGGTATTTTTATTGAAGATGTTTGTATCTCGCCATTAGGATCTCTGAATTCAAGCTCTGCATGCAGATCATGTGGTTGCATAATTTTTGGGATATTTCTAATTACTGCTCTCGAACTTCCTGTTTTATCGAGCAATATGTCCTGAGTCTTTATTGAATATTTTGAAAAAGAACGCTGATCTTCTGATTCAACAAATCCTGTTCTTGTCTTAATACCTTCTTTTATTTCACCGTTAGAGAATAAATATTCTTCATAATCATTAAAATAAACCTGCCCGGGCTGAATAACAGTTCTGAGTTTCACAGGTGTGTTACTGGCGCCACCGCCTGAGAGATACGAAAGCATAATATCAATATTTACTTCTGATGCATTAATCAATGGCTCAATCGGAGGTTGAAGAATGGCTTTCATAAGAGGTACCCTGAATTCTTCAACCCTGAAAGTTCCTGAACGCCATCCATCAGGAATAAAATATTCTTCATCTCCTGATTCATATCCTCCGACATTTGTTCTTGAAGAAGGCTTCTCGATAGCTTTTTTCAGAAGAATGACTTCATAGCTTCCAAGTTTTGATTCTGCAGGTATTTGCCAGTCTGTTAAAGCAACTCCATTTTCATCCCATTTGAGAGGGAATTCATATCTCTGGCTGCTTCCTGTATGTTGAACAATCATAGATTTGGGTAATTCATTTTTATCAAGAAATTCAAATCCACTCGTTGCATGTTTCCTGATTAAGTGCTTCATATGAATAGTTTCTCCTGCTCTCAGAAGAGTTCTATCAAAAACAGTGTGCGCAATAACAGGACCCTGATAAGATGGTTCGGGTAGATTGAATCTCCATGGTTCAATTCCATTATCCCAGTTGGAATGAACAAATGTAAGATCATTGTCTTTTCTTGCAAAAACAAATAATCCGCTATTAATTGAAGTAATTGCCTGCTCAGCATCACGATAATTTATCTCTATAGGACAGACTGGAAGTTTATTATAATCAGGTAATTCATCATTAATCATTGCGATGCCATTTTTGTCTGTTTTGCCCTTCCAAATAATTTTCCCTTTACAATCTCTTATATGTATATCAGCATCTGGAACTGGAACGGCCTCATCGAGTGTTGTTACCCATACGAGAGAGGATTCTCTGCCCCATTTGAAATGTGCTGCAAGATTTGTAACGAGCGCTCCTGCCGGAACATACAAAGGTTTTTCTTCTGCAAGTAAAGATATTCCGAGTATATTGCTTTCAAGTTCTACAATATAAAAGCCTGGTTCTTTAAATGGTATTCCCACAACTTCAAAAGACTTAGAACCATCTAATTTCGGTATGTCAAGCTCTTTTATATTTGATCCTATATGTTGAGAAGGTTTTTGAGATTTTTCAGTTTCAAAAATAGATTTTTCCCTCTTTGCTGAAGCAAGTTTTTTCATCCATTCAATAATCTCTTCTTCTTCATCAGGAGGAATATTCTTTATGCTTCCTTTAATTTCCTGAACAGGACTTGCATCATTGTTTATCTGAAGCATTCTTGTTTTTAATCTTGGTTCTATATTTCTTACTGTCACTGGAAGCACGGGATCGATTGCCTCTATGATTCCAAATCTTGCTGAAAACTTGGCGAGGGGCGGAAAATAATCAGTTTTTACGGTTAAAGGGAATTTATCAATATTGGAAAGATTTCTACCCGAATCATCTTTTATATCTTTCTGAATTTCTATCACAAAAGAAGTCTTTTCAGGGAATGGTCCTTCGAAAGTTACACTATAAAAAAAATCATTTCTTTGTTTGTTATCTAATTCAGATGGTTTGTAAATTTTATTATCACTGCTTTTTAATACAATATTCTCAATAAATTTCTGAGGGACAGGCGATGAAAAACTCAGGTATATTGGGAGCAATGGAATACAATCAGACTTTGCATTTTCTCTTTCACAATTAAATGTAGCGGTGAATGGCCCTCTTGTTTTGAAATGTAAAATCTGATCCTGTTCGTTCTTCATCCTACATGGGGACTCAATATTTTTGCTCCATATAAGCTGGACTTTAACATTAGGAGGAAATATTTGTTTTGCCTGTATTAACATGTGAGGCATCTGTACATCATGTTTTCTGTATCTGGTCTTCAGTATATCTTCTTTTTCTCTGCCTTTAATTATTCTTACTCCAACTTTTTCAGTAATTCCTTCAACCGCAAAAAAAGCGTTTTCCAGAACAGATTCTTCTAAAGGTTCTGCATCAAGTAAAAGAATAAATATCTGATCTTCATTGACATATTCGGAACCTTCGTACGGATGGACTTCGATGATTGATGGCCCTCCTGTATTAAATGAAAAAAGCTTTTTGCCTTGTATTTGTTTTCCTGAAAAGGTTTTTAATCCATTTTTTAGAATAAAATCACACGCTATTCCTGCGGGTAAATCTCTATCAAAATCATAGACCCAGTTTCTATTGTCTATCCATCTTCCTCGTCCTTTCTCAGAACATCTTATTTCAAATGGGTCTGTTAATGCAGGATCCCCGAAGGAAACCATTTTTTCTGAAAAACGTACCGAAACCTGCCTGACATTTTTAACAAGCCCCTGAGGAGAAAAATGCTCTATTACAGAATCACTTGATGCAAATGAAATTAGAGGATATAAACATAAAAAAAATAGAAACAAAAATAATACCCTATATCTCATAACCATCCTCCCGTAATGATAGATATTTAAAGTGTATATTCCATTGATAATTTTATCAAGTTTTATAGACATAACTGTGCTACAATAACAAATTAATAATTGCAAGAGTAAAAAATGGAGGCAAAAATGTTTTTTTCGAAAATGTTGATTCCAACTTTAAGAGAAGTACCTTCTGATGCCGAAGCAGTAAGCCATATTCTGATGCTCAGAGCTGGCTACATCAGACAACTTGCTGCAGGAATTTACATTTATCTGCCCTTGAGCCTTAAAGTATTTGACAGAATATATAAAATCTTGAGAGAAGAAATGAATGCCATCGGAGCTCAGGAAATATCTTTGCCAATCCTGCATCCTGCTGAAATCTGGCAGGAAACAGGCAGATGGTATGAGATAGGTGATGAAATGTTTAGGCTAAAGGACAGAACAGGTCGGGATATGTGTCTTGGCATGACTCATGAAGAGATAATGACATGGCTTGCTGCAAGAGAGATACGTTCATATAGAGACCTGCCACAGGTCTGGTATCAGATAGAAACAAAGCTGAGAGATGAAGCAAGACCAAAAAGCGGGGTTCTCAGAACCCGTGAATTTATAATGAAAGATAGCTACAGTTTTGACAAAGATGAAGACGGACTTGAAAAAATTTATCAGTTACATGCAGAAGCATATAAAAAAATATTTACAAGGTGTGGTTTGAAATTTTACATGGTGCAATCCGATCCTGGCATGATGGGAGGTGCAACTTCTCATGAATTCATGGCAGCGAGTTCCGCAGGTGAAGATGATGTAGTTCTATGCAGTTCGTGCGGTTATTCAGCGAATATTGAACTTGCAAAAACAATTCCTCACAAGCCAGAAACTATGGACTGGGAATTCGAAGAAGTATATACTCCTGAGAAGAGAACCGTTCATGAAGTCTCGAATTTTTTAAAAATAAAACCCGAATATTTCATAAAAAGCATTCTTGTTATTAGTAATGATACTCCTGTGCTTGCACTTGTAAGAGGTGATCAGGAACTTCACGAAAAAAAGCTTAATAGACTTATCGGCAAATTCAGACCCGCGCATAAACAGGAAGTTAAAGAAATTCTCGGAGTTGAAGCAGGTTTTATAGGCCCCCATAACCAGAAAATCAGAGTTATTGCTGACTCCTGTTTAAAAGAAGGAACATTTATTAGCGGTGCCAATAAGCAGCATTACCACGCAAAAGGAATTAAACCCGAAAAAGATTTTAAAGCTGAGTGGCATGATATTCATATCCCCAAAGAAGGTGAATTATGTATAGAATGTAACAAACCTATCAAAATAGAGAGGGTGATTGAGATAGGGAATATTTTCAAACTCGGCACTAAATATTCCAAACCTCTCAGGGCTTTCTATCTTGATGAGAACGGACAGGAAAAACCTCTCGTTATGGGAAGCTATGGTATAGGTCCTGCAAGAATAGCTGCTGCTGCAATAGAACAGAATCATGATAAAGATGGTATAATCTGGCCTAAAAGCATAGCTCCTTTTGATGTGGAAATACTTCCTCTTAATATAAATGATGAAAAAACAATGGAAGTCGCAGGAAAAATATATAAAGAGTTAAAAGAGAAAAATATTGATGTTCTTATAGATGACAGAAATGAACGTGCTGGTGTTAAATTCAAGGATGCTGATTTAATAGGGATACCAATACATATAATTATAGGCGAAAAAAACCTGAAAGAAGGTTTTGTGGAAATAAAAGACAGAAAAACAAAAGAAATCAAAAAAGTCATGGTAGAAGAAGTTAATTCTCTTTTTTGAAAAAAGTACTCTGAAAATGTTAAAGTATTTCACTTACCTGAAGGAGGGATGAACTTGCTTAAAAGAATACCTATGACACCTGATGGTTTCAATAAACTCAAGGAAGAACTCGAACATCTTCTGAAAGTCGAGAGACCAAAAAATATAAAAGATATTTCAGAAGCAAGAGCTCATGGAGATCTTTCCGAGAATGCTGAATATCATGCTGCTAAGGAAAGGCAATCATTTATTGAAGGCCGCATTCAGGAATTAAAGACAAAACTGGCTTTAGCTGATGTAATTGACCCTTCAAAAATCTCTCAGAGCAAAATTGCTTTTGGGGCTAAAGTTAAGGTGCTTGACCTTGATACTGACGAGAAAAAAACATTCAAACTTGTCGGACCTGAAGAAGCTGATGTTAAATGCGGAAAAATTTCAATAAGCTCTCCTGTCGGCAGGGCATTGCTTAATAAGGAGATCGGAGATGTTGTTAATGTCAAGGCACCTGCAAAGACAATGGAGTATGAGATATTAGAGATAACCTTTGAGTAAAAATTTCAGGGCAAAGGTTATAAATAATTTTGCACTTAATCCCAGGACTTTTTTACTCGAGATAGAGCCTATAGAAGAAACTATAGCGCCCAAACCAGGTCAATTCTATATGATACAGCCTGATTCTTCCTATGATCCGCTACTCAAAAGACCATTCAGTTATATCCGAAAAAGTAATGGTAAGATACAGTTTTTGTGCGCTATAAAAGGCAAAGGCACAAGACTTATGATGAATTTTCATTCCAACAAGATTATAAGCATGCTCGGACCATTTGGAAATGGCTATCCAATATTTAAATCTAATCATATATCTTTATTAATTGCAGGCGGCACTGGAATCGCTTCAATACTTTCCCTAAGCAATGAAGTACAAAACAAATACTTAATTTATGGCGCAAGAACCCGGGACGAGCTTTTATTGCTGGATAAAATTGAAGAACTTGGTGACAGATTTATAGTTTGTACAAATGATTGCTCCTATGGCAAAAAAGGAATGGTTGATGAATTATTAAAAGATTTTATAAATTCACATAAAGATAATATTAATTCCATTATTATTTATGCTTGCGGACCCTTGCCAATGCTTAAGGCAATTTCAAAAATATCTGCTGAAAATAACATTAAAGGCTTTGCTTCACTGGAAGAGAATATGGCATGTGGATTTGGTGCATGTCTTGGATGTGCTGTAAAAACTAAACAAGGCTATCAAAGGGTTTGTAAAGAAGGTCCTGTCTTTCCATTTAAAGAAATAATATGGTAATTTTATGAATTTAACAGTTGAAATAGGAAGATTGAAGCTTAAAAACCCTGTAATGTCTGCTTCTGGAACTTTTGGTTATGCTGAAGAATTTTCTGATTTTGTAGATTTAAATAAATTAGGAGCAATAGTTGTAAAAGGCATATCAATCAAACCAATGGAGGGGAATCCTCCTCCGAGAATATGTGAAACTGCATGTGGAATGCTCAATTCAATCGGGTTACAAAATGTTGGGCTTAAGAAATTTCTAAAAGAAAAATTGCCTTATCTTAATAAATTGAAAACAATAATTATTGTAAATATTCTTGGAAATTCAATCTCTGATTACGTAAAACTTTCAAAAACACTTGAGGATTCAGGAATAGAAGCCGTTGAACTTAATGTATCATGCCCGAATGTAAAAAAAGGAGGCATCTCATTCGGTATAAACGATAAAATGCTTGCAAAACTAATTTCTAAGGTCAGGCAATCTGCACAAAAAATTACTTTAATCACAAAACTTTCTCCTAATGTATCGAATATCCCTTTATTTGCAAAGGTCGCAGAAGATTCTGGAAGTGATGCAATATCTTTAATAAATACAATCCCCGCGCTTGCAATTGATATAGAAACATGGAAGCCAAAACTTGCAAATATAACTGGCGGTTTATCCGGACCTGCGATAAAGCCAATTGCCTTAAGAATGGTATGGGAGGCTGCAGAAACAGTAAAGATACCGGTTATCGGAATAGGTGGTATAATGAATGCCGGAGATGCAATTGAATTTTTATTAGCCGGGGCTACTGCCATTCAAGTAGGTACCGGAAATTTTGTAAATCCCGGTGCAACTATTGATATTCTGGAAGGTATTGAGGATTATTTGAAAAGAAAATCCATAAATGATATAAAAGGTATTATAGGAGGCATGAATGGGAAATGCACCAATAATAACTCTGACAACTGACTTTGGTTACAAAGACCCTTTTGTCGGCATTATGAAAGGTGTGATTCTTGGTATTAACCCCTCAATAAATATAGTGGATATAACTCATGATATAGCTCCTGGCAATATCATGCAGGCAGCTTTTGCAATAGAAACAAGTTTTGCTTATTTTCCATATAAAACAATTCACCTCGTGGTTGTTGATCCGGGTGTTGGCACAATGCGCAGACCTATAATTGTCTCTACTGCCCGTCATTATTTGGTTGGTCCTGATAATGGAATATTCTCAAGAATTTATTCAATAGCCGAGAGTATTGATGTATTTCATGTTACCGCAGAGCACTATTTTCTTTCCCCGCGCAGTAAAACTTTTCATGGAAGAGACATTTTTGCTCCAGTAGCAGCATGGCTTTCAAAAGGCGTTGACATAATGAATTTTGGCGAACCTATTAGTGATTATATTAATTTGCCTATACCTTTGCCATCTTTTCCTGCAAAAAATATCATTGAGGGTGAAATTATATATATAGATAGATTTGGCAATCTAACAACAAATATTCACAGCCAGAAAATAGAAGATTTATTAGAAAATAATAAAGGCAAGAAAATGAGAGTTTTAGTAAAAGGTATGGAAGCTCCTTTTAGAAATTTTTATGCAGACGCAAATGATAATGGCATATATTCACTTATAAACAGTTTCAATTATATTGAACTATTTGTTAAAAACGGAAATGCTTCTTTAGAATTCGGCTTAAAAGTTGGTGATAAGGTTGGAGTGATTTTTAATTAAATTTTAGATTCATACAGAACTTGAATCCGAAAAATCTTTTTAGCTCAAAAATGAAATTGAAATAATGAATATGCTGCAAAGAAATTTTTTTAACACTTGTATTTTAATTTAATGTTTTAAATAAATTTTTCGGTTTCATACAAAACCATATACTGCTCATATCAATATTATTTAAATTATCTCCCAATGATTTTCAAAATAACAAACACCTAACTCCATCGAATCTTTTTCTACTTCAAATGGCGGCATTGGCTTTTCATGGTAAACCATAAGGCCTTTGTCGTCAAAAATACGTGCTACAGCATAATATACTCCGCCCATTATAGGTGCTTTTGGATATGTTACAATTATTTCCCTTTTTTTACCTGTTATTGCAGGTTTCCCTGATAAATGAGAACCTGTTACATAAACTCCTCTACCATTATCCATTTTTATTGAAAGTGTCACATGATATGGTAGTCTGTCATTCAAACATTCAACCAACATACGAAATCTAATAGTGTCACCGCGTTTTAAAGGCATAGGATTAAGTATTTGAAATTCTCTTATTATGGCAGGATGTTCTTCATTTAGTTGAAAAATATCGGCTTTTTCAATATTATTTCTATCTTTTTCAAGTTGATAAAATTCATAAGCTGGGATGACTTTTTCGGTATCTCCAAACATTTCAATTTTACCAGCTCTGAGCCAAATTACTTTATCACATAAAATACTTATTTGATAAGTACTATGAGAACAGAAGATGATTGTAACTCCTTTTTGCTTGAATTCCATAATCCTATCTATACATTTTTTTTGAAAATGCATATCTCCTACAGAAAGGGCTTCATCAATTATAAGGATATCGGGGTCAAGAGATGAAATAAGTGAAAATGCGAGCCGCATCTGCATTCCTGTAGAATAAGTCTTTATAGGACGGTCTATAAAATCCTGAAGTTCGGAAAATTCTACAATTTCATTATATCTTGACTGTATAAAACTTCGTGGCAATCCAAGCATATCCCCGTAGAAGAAGATATTTTCTTTACCTGTAAAATCAGGGTGAAAACCAATGCCAAGCTCAAGCAAGGCAAGTACCCTTCCATTTAGTAGAATAGTGCCAGAGGACGGAGTTAATGTCCCTGCAATTAGTTGCAAAAGAGTGCTTTTGCCTGCCCCGTTTTCTCCAAGTATTCCAAGGGTGTCACCTTTTTTTAAAGAAAGATTTATGTCACTTAAAGCTACAAATTCCTTATGCAGTTTTTGTTTAAAGACTATTTCTTTGAAACGATCTATGGATTTATTATAGACACGATAAATCTTGCTAAGATTATTAACTGATATAATTGCTTCATTATTGTTTTCCATATTTAACTGATTTCCAAATAAATTTAAACTTTCAATAAATCCATTATATTAAATTTTAAATATTTTATGGTTTTTGTAATTTATAAAATCAAACTGAATTCCAATTATAACGTACTATTATATTTTATTATTTTTGATCCTGTTTTTTATTTTTTCACAAAATCAGTATTTACATTAAGCCCTTTGTAATTTTTTCAATAAAATTTTCATAACCTGAAATCATCGTATCAATAGAAAATTTTTTCACGATAACCGCACTATTCAAGATTAATCTTTGTCTCAAATTTTCATCATATAAAAGCTGAAGCACAGCTCTGACTAAAGAACTTTCATTCCCCGGGGGAATCAGCAAACCATTTTCTCCATTATTAATGATAGAACCTGGGCCATAAGGACAATTAACTGAAATTACAGGGACTCCGCATGCCATTGCCTCAATAATTGAGTTTGCAAACCCCTCAAAAAGGCAAGTATGTATAAAAATATCGCTTATACTTATATATTTATATGGGTTTATTTGATAGCCGGTAAAAATTATATCTTCAAAGACTTGTAATTCTTTTGCTAATTTTTCAAGATTATACCTTTCAGTTCCATCACCAATAATTATAAGTTTAACTTTTTCATGTTGTCTAATTTTAAAAAATGCTTGCAATAGAAATGGCAGGTTTTTTTCTTTTTCTAATCTGCCAGACGCAGAGAGAATTTTGTATTCAGAAGGAATATTTAAATTAACCTTTTCTTTTGATTTTAGAGCAACTTCAGAAATATTTACACTATTTGGAACTACAACTATTTTATTTTTTTTTGCGTGAAAATATCTTATGCACTCTTCTCTCATACCGCGTGAAGCTACAACAATTCCGTCTGCATAATTACAAAAAAAACTAAAAACAAATTTAAGATACACTTTTCGTAGAATTTTATTTTCAAAATGCTTTAAATATTCAATAGATGGACCTCTTGGGCTAACTATAGTCCTGCAATTTAATTTATAGAACTTTTTTGCAAAAACAAGTAATGCAGAAGGGTAATGCATCATTCCAAAAGCTATGTCAGGCTTCTCTCTTTTGAGTAAAGAAGCTATTCTGCTAACATCTTTAATAAATCTATAAGGACTTTTAAACCAAACATCAATGCCTGTATCTTCAATTGGTATAAATTTCTCTAAATGAACATCTTGAAAATTAGGATATAATTTCCTTGAAGTTACAAGAGAAACACTAAATTTTTTTTTATCCAACCCACTTAAAAGATTTAGAGAAGTTCTTTCAGCACCACCAAAGACGTATGATGGCAATAAAAATAAAAGCTTAATCACAATATGTTGCCCCAATTAGTTTATTAAAGCACATCAGCAAAACCTTTTTTCAGCTTTCTAAAAACATAAACTCCAAGTATAAATACAGAAAACGTCGTTAAAATTAAATAATAAAACATTGCTGTTTCAGGATACTTACCATAAAGTATTGAATCATGGTAAGCTTCTGTTAATGCAGTAAGAGGATTTATCATTATTATTGGTTTTAAACTCTCAGGGACAGCGCTTAAAGGATACAAAATTGTTGACATATAAAAAATCACTTGCAGGACTACTCCAAGAATGTGAATTATATCACGCATATAAACAGACAATGAAGCAAGAAGCAAAGACAGCCCTGTTGCAAGGATAATCTGTATGCAAATTAATATTATGATAAAAATTACCTGTATTATTGAAGCTTCACCCTTCCAGATAAAATATCCTGTTATAAATAATATTATGCCAACGCCATAATGTATAAATGAAGAAATAACTGAAGACAATGGAAACAACTCAATTGGGAATATTAGCTTTTTTATAATATGTCTTTTATCAATTATAGAGGAAGCTCCTCTGAACACTCCGTCCTGAAAAGCAAACCAAGGTAGAATACCTGAAAGCATAAAAGCAAAAAATGGGATTTCTCCTGTATCAGTATTAATTCTTATTTTTAATATTTGTGCAAAAACTAACCAGTAAAGAATTATAAAAAGCATTGGTTGTATAAATGTCCATAATAGACCAAAGACAGACCCAGCATATCTTTCTTTTATATCTCTTGTTAATAAAGGCGGTAAAAGTTTTAGAAGTTTTTTGATTCTTCTTTGAAAAATAAAGTAATATTTTTTTACCAATTCCAAAGCCTTATTCTAAAATATCCTGTAGTTTTCTATATTCAAGTCTTATAGCTTCTTAATATGTTCAAGACATTTTCTTGCTGTAATACGCTGCTTCTTAAATATGCAGAAAACTTTAAATTTAAAATCACCACTGTTAACAAATCTTTTGACATAATCTGGTATTACAATAAACATTTTATGTTTTATATTAAAAACTATGTCTTTACCATTAACAACATTATAGGTATTCCAGATTTATCTTTTGCAGAAAGTGAAATTATATCACCTGAAGAGTTTATTCCGCCTCCTATAATAGTATAGGATATTAATTCTGAAACCGATATAAATCCAGCTATATTTCCATGCTCTTTATCAGTAATCTTTATTTCACCAGTAAAAAATCCTGACCCGTTTTTTGAATCTGTCCATTCACCTTTTAATACTAAACCAGATTCATTTATTTGCAAAGTTCCGTAACAAGTATCTCCGGCAGTCGGGATATAGATATTCCAGTTGCCTTTCAAAATATCCTGAGGAAACTCCTTAGTTTTTTTAAGCATTAATGCAGATATACCTTCAAATCGTGTTGAAATTCCCCCCGCTATTATCAAAGCATCTTTTCCTGAATTTATATGACCATTAAAATCAGTTTTAAAGGGTTTATAATTTTCAAATTGCAAATTGCCTGAAATATAACCGTCAGAACCTAAAGAGATACTGCCAAAGCAATTTAATGTATCACCTGAAGGTGTTATATAAGAACAGGATATTATTTCAGGAACGTTATTTATTGAAACAGTAAAAATACCGTCTAAAGGAAGAATCCATTCGCCATTCAAATCGTTCATGAAAAAACTTTCCTTTTTCTTTAGGAGAACCCCGATGCCTTTGCGTCCAAGATCAAAACTTGCAGAATATATAATCAAATCCTTATCCCCAATCATATTACCTTTATAAATAATAAGCTTTTCATATGTATTTGAATCAGCTAAAAATGCATCTATACTTCCTGTAACAACACCATTATTTGAGATATTAAATTTACCGTTAGTAAATTTCTGAATATCTACTCCAAAATTATTAACAATCCCGTTTGTAACAAAACCAAAACTATTTATATCTAAAGAACCATAACTACCGAATTGTTCGGACATTCTACCAAAATGAATAAAATCCCATGAACCTGCAAGATCAAAATCTGAAAAAATCTTTTTACTAACAGAAGTACTGCCACAGCCTGAAAATATAAATAAAAATAAAATAGAATAATATAGTATTAATCTAAAATTAGTTCTCATTTTATGCTCCTGTTTTTTAATTTTATCTTAATTTTAAAAGTAATTTATTATAACCTATTGTTATCTAAAATAATTTATAAATAGATTTTTTATAGTTTAACCTGAAAATGATTTAGAAATTATAGATAAATGCAAAATAGTAAAATCCTTAACTCCATTTTTAAAGATATTTTAAGCTATCCTGGATAATTCAATTTATAATAGAATAAGAAATATAATAGCGCACTTGTTAAGAATATTTAAAATAACATATACTATCAAACTAAACATTTTAAGTCTTTTCGGAGGTTTTATGATAATTAAAGGTAAAGTCTGGAAATTTGGCGATGATATAGATACTGACGCAATTATACCTGCAAGATATTTGAACACTTCAGACCCAGTTGAACTCGCCAGGCATGTTATGGAAGATGCTGACAAAGATTTCCCGTATAAAGTAAAACCTGGCGATTTAATTGTTGCGGGCAAGAATTTTGGTTGTGGTTCATCAAGAGAACATGCGCCGATTGCTATTAAAGCAGCAGGCATTCAGGCAGTTCTTGCAAAAAGCTTTGCAAGAATATTTTATAGAAATTCATTTAATATAGGATTGCCTATTTTTGAATCTATCTCTGCATCAGAAGAAATAAAAGAAGGTGACGAAATTGAAATAGATGCTGATAATGGCATTATTAAAAATCTTACAACAAATAAGGAATATAAAGCTAATCAGATTCCTCCATTTATGCAGGAATTAATAAAGGAAGGTGGCCTGATTGAATGGACAAAGAAAAAAATCCAGAACTGAAAATTTAATGAAAATTAAAAATAAACAGGAGCGATAAAATATGTCTAAAATTTATAAAATTGCTGTAATCCCAGGAGATGGCACAGGACCTGAAGTAATAGGCGAAGGCTTAAAAGTATTGAGTGCTGTTTCAGCGAGACTCGGGATAAAATATGATTTTACAAATTATGATTTTGGAGGAGCGCGTTACCTCAAAACAGGAGAAGTTTTGCCTGAAGGTGCTATAGATGAATTAAGAAAATTTGATGCAATATATCTTGGAGCTATTGGACATCCAGAAGTAAAGCCCGGCATACTTGAGAAAGGTATTCTTCTTAGATTGAGGTTCGAACTCGATCAGTATATTAATCTCAGACCCGTAAAGTTGTATCCCGGAGTAGAATGCCCTCTTAAGGATAAAAAACCCGAAGACATTGATTTTGTTGTTGTAAGGGAAAACACCGAAGGTTTATATGCAGGCGCAGGAGGTGTTCTTAAAAAAGGTACACCCGATGAAGTTGCTGTGCAAGAATCAATTAATACAAGAAAAGGCGTTGAAAGATGTGTCAGGTTTGCTTTTGAATATTGCAGGAAAAGAAACAGACGGAAAAAACTTACTTTATGCGGAAAAACAAATGTCTTGACTTATGCTTTTGACTTATGGGAAAGAACATTTTATGAGATAGCCAAAGAATATCCTGATATAAAAGTAGATTATGCCCATGTTGATGCAACTACAATGTGGTTTGTGAAAAATCCTGAATGGTTTGACGTAATTGTTACTGATAACATGTTTGGAGATATAATTACTGATCTTGGTGCTATGATTCAGGGCGGAATGGGGATAGCTGCTGGAGGAAATATTAATCCAGAAGGTGTATCAATGTTTGAACCAATAGGAGGTTCTGCCCCTAAATATACAGGACAGAATGTGGTTAATCCTCTTGCAGCAATATGTGCAGCGGGTATGATGCTTGAACAACTTGGAGAATTGAAAGCAGGCAAACTCATTGAAGATGCTGTTATAGAAGTTACTGGTAAACATTTAAAAAGTCTTGCGGCAGGCAAAATGGGATATAGCACAACTGAAGTAGGAGATTTAGTGGCAAAATATGTAGCAGAATTGCCTGTAGAATAAAATTATTACTGGTCACCAGATTTTCATTAATTTTTTAATTGTATTATTCAGGCTTATTTTTTGGCCTGATGTGCTCGTTGATAAATTGTTCGATATACATATCTGTAACTGCATCATTGAACATTGCCATATCCAGTTGTTTTGTATAAGCTGTTAATTTACCCATTATTTCAAGTTTATTTTCAATAGCTTCCTGATTATATTTTGTAATAATAGCATTTATGACATCTTCTTTAACATTTACTCTGAAATCCATTGCTTTGAGAATTTTTTTGATAAGCCTTACTCTTCTTAGTCTGCGATCGAGTGAGGCGCCTCCGCCTTTGAAGAAAAATCTTATATAATTGTCATTTAAATTTTCGCCTGCATATGCCTCTATCATTGAAAAATGATAGCCGAGCCTTATACTGAAATTTGCATAGTTCTTTGACAGAAGTGCAAAACTCTTTTTAGCAGTTTCTCTAAGCTGTTCTTCAGGCACAGATGCAGAATGTGCAAGCATGCCCAGAAATCCACCTGCATCAACAGGAGGAGGTGCGGGCCAGCGCATTGATTTCATGCCTCTTAAAAGCGCATTAAAAGGAATAGAAAGAATATCATCTGGTGTTGCTTTTCTAACATTTTCCTTAACCCCACCTTCGATATCAAGAATTCTCACACTAACAGGTATTCCTGCGGCAAGGTCTATTGTATGTGTATCTTCAATTTCAGAATCATCTCCCATGCTAAACATTTCATGCATGGCTTTTTCATGAGCAAAACGTGTAATATCATGATAAGTTTTACATGATTCAGGTCTAAAATCTTTACTATCAGGGTCAATCAGGTTCAATGGAACAATTAATTTAAGAACCTTCTCGAGAGTTTTGAAAAGATATGTTTCCTTAAAAGGTTCTCTTCTTGCACTTGCGTATTCAATAAGCTGCTCTACTTTACCCTCGTAAATATTGCAATTTATGGCATCTACTGTAATTTCCTGCCCATGCTTGATTATTTCTGTTCCAACATCAGTATTTAAAATTGTAGGTACTTGATATTCTCTTGAAAGTGATGCCATATGTCCAGTAGGACTTCCTACATCAGTGACAATTGCCGAAGCTTTATTCATAATTGTTACGAATTTAGGTGATGTGTGTTTTGAGACAAGCACAGCACCTTCTGGGAAATTGTTCAGATCATCTTCATCCATAAGAACAAAGGCTTTACCAGCTCCCACTCCTTTGCATGCGATAACACCTTTATCTAACAGAATATTATATCCTTCTATCCTTGTCGGGAGGCATACTTTAGGTGATGTAAAAATATCAAATGTCCTGAGGGGTCTTGACTGAAGTATATAAATTTTTCCTGAATTATCTATTGCCCATTCAATATCCTGTGGTGCTTTGTAATAGTTTTCAAGTTGAATAGCGTACTTTGACAATTCTTTTATTTGTTCATCAGAAACACACTGCTTCCCTTTTTTACTATCAGGAACCGCTTCCTCTTTTAGCTCTCCGTCTTTGCAGCAGATGAGCATTTTTTCTTGATTTGATATTGCTCTCTCTATTATTGCGCCTTCAGGGTGTCTTGAAACTATGTAAGTATCCGGAGTTACTGTTCCATCAACCACCCATACACCGAGACCATTTACCGCATTAATTAGAATATGGTCTGAAGCAGGGTCATTCGGATTTCTTGAATACATTACTCCGCCAGAAGCAGCATCAACCATACTAAGCACTCCTACTGCCATAACCATATCTTTCTCGGAAAAGCCTTTGGTTTTGGAATAAAATAATGCTCGTGGTGTAAAAAGACTTGCTACAACTTCTTTATATTTCTGTATTATCAAATTTCCCGGGACATTAAGGAAGGTTGCATATTGTCCTGCGAAGCTAAATTCTGAATCTTCTCTAATTGCACTGCTTCTTACAGATACATTAATTTCTTTGCCTGACTTTTTACATAGATTGGAATATGAATTAACAATTGAATCACTTAATTCAGAAGGCAAATCAGAATTAATAATCATTTCATAGATTTCCTTGCTGACTTTATTCAATTCATCAAGGTCTTGAATGTTCAAATTATTTAGTTTGTTGTTTATCTTCTCAACAAGCATATTATGGTCCATGAATTTTATAAAGGCATATGCTGTTATTGAGAATCCCTCAGGGCAGGGAAGATTCAGCGAATTTCTGACTTCGCCAAGATGTGCAATTTTACCCCCCGCAATTCCTATATCTTTACCAGTAAGTTTTTCAATGGGAATAGTAAGATCACTTACAGGAATTTCCATTTTATACTCAAAAATTTGATCAATTTCTTTCTGAATATTTTCAGCAATAGGATAAAATATTTTATATTTTTCGTTTGAAAGCCTATTTAGATACTCAATAAGTTTTTGGATTTTATAACTAATGAGTTTTGTATTATTTTTCAGATAAGGCATGTCAAAAAGATATTCACCTGACAGCTTTTCTTCCATATCAGCCATAATTTCGAGAACTTCATTATTAGTAGTAAGGAGTTTCTGGAAAGCTGTGTATTTTGTTTTTAAATATTCTTTTGCAGAATTATTTTCGGTTTGTATAATTGGTGATTTTTTAAAAAATTTTGTTAATTTGAACATAAATTATTATACCCTGTAAAAAAATACTTGACAAGTTTGATTTAAATTATTATACTTTTAATGTTCTTTTGTATTATATTAATTACATTATAACATTCTAACATATGGAACTAATAAACAGAGAAGACCATCAGAAATTATATCTTCAGTTATACGAGATACTGAAGAAGAAAATTGAAAGTGGCGAATGGCAGGTAGGAACCCAGATTCCCACAGAAGAAGACCTTTGCAATATGTT
>Ga0078972_1001361_pt1 | contig 92422 bp, 67 predicted proteins | sample YelNatPaOPGAMG01_FD_67568 | JGI IMG/M metagenome (GOLD analysis project Ga0078972, IMG submission 67568) | Hot spring thermophilic microbial communities from Obsidian Pool, Yellowstone National Park, USA - OP-RAMG-01 (SPADES assembly) (version 2) | ecosystem: Environmental > Aquatic > Thermal... | reverse complement strand
CCAAAACGTGTGCCCGATTTCATGGGCCATCATGGGCTCCATGCCTACGTCAGGCATTGTGGGATCAACTTCTATTTCCGCATCAGTGATTTCGTAGTTCGCGTTTCGAACAAATTCCGTGAGCATCTTTTTACGTAGACGCGACAGGTCCTTACGGTAGATGCTAATGTCGAGACCCGGGGAGGGACCCACTCCGACGAAGACCGCAAATGTTACGCCAGAGATCGAAAACCCTGTCTGCCAGTTGCTGAACGCACTCCGAATCTTGGCGATAGCATCAGCGCTAAAATCAGATGGATTGACCCAGACTTGGACGCGTGCACCCTTTCCCCATCCCCCGAGAAAGTTAAGGCACTCCGGATCTGCACCGTTCGACAGGATTGTTGGGCACTGACCAACGGCGAATTCATTTGCAAAAAGACACACGAATAGCATAAAGGCGACACGCATGGAATTTGCCTCTCTAATTTCGCGGTTGTTTCATTTACCGGGGGCGTCTAGACGTTCCCGCAGCAGTTTTTCAACCACCTCAACGAATGCAGACTCAGTCATTCCGGCATAGCGGGGAATCACACGTGTCGACCTGTTCAGATCGTAATCTTCGCATGGCTTGATGTGGCCGTCGCTCAATTCCCAGCACCTCCGCACCGAGTAGGAGTCATCGCTTGGCTCATAATGGAGAAATAATACATACCGGTGGCCGGGCTGGATTCCCAAAGGGTTGAAGGAATCGGCGACGCGCAGAGCACGGCCATTCGGCAGTTGTACGGCACCGCCTGGCAAGAGCACAGTCGCTACGCTCCCGCTCACAAGAAGCGTGGGCCCCGGGTACAGGCTGCGCTCGACCCTCATCGTCACTTCTGTGTATAGGCTTCGATGGCTGCGCGAAAGGTGGGCTTGGTAATCCTCAAACTTGGCGATGACAACGGAAGAATCGGGAGACACGGGCAGGTCCGGCACTTCGCCGTAGTTATCTCCAACCATCCCGATCGCGCCACCCATCTCATAGAGGTCCTCAAGTGGACCCTTGGCTAGGCTGGAACTGTCGAACTCGTTGTCCCATTTCTCGATTCTCGCCCGGCGAGCCGGGTCGGCCGGCTCCGTTGCGAGCGGTTGTGCCACACGCTTCCAGGCAGTTCGATCTTCCTTCGGCTGCTCCGGATTCTGGCCGCCTGAAACGTACGAGGCAGCCAGTAGGAGCACGCCGATGAACAGAAATAGCATCTTGCTTCCGACACGTCGATCCGCCATATTCTCATTCTCCTCCTCCGGCCGCAGGAGCCAAACAATGCGACCGGAAGTTCCGCCTTCAAGAGTACGACGGGCGTTTTCGGTATTCAATTGCCAAAATTTCACATCTATTGCCGAAATTTCACTGTTGGTGTTAAATGGACTGCGGCGGCAATGGAGAGAATTGATGGGCTCTCGTCTGGGGTGTCATGGCCGATCGGCTGGCTGGCAAGCATCGAAGGACCGGCACGTCCAGGCGAAGCGCCGGCAGGGCTCGATACCGAACGCATGTTCATGGATTGGCTACTGTGCCCAGCCGAGCGGAAATGCACGGAGCTCCGGGATTTCATCGGTAGCAAGGGCGATTGCGATGGGGATTGGTTTGATGTTGCACGCTACCTAAACTTGATTCCGGAGTCGGCGACAGAGGCTGAGAGGCGGCTGTTTATTTGCGACATGGAAGCCGTGCTGGCAATTGTTCGAAACGAGCTGGCGCCGGAACGTCAAGGGCGATCACGCTGTAGAGTCGAGCGATTGCTTACGAATGCCGAAGCCGTGGACCTGTCGAGCCTCAAGGTGTTGAGCGAAGGCTTAGGAATCTCGGCCGCACGGCTCGGCGCGGCTTTCAAGGCCCGTACGGGTCTGAGCTTTCGACGTCATCTGACAATTCTGCGTGTTCGAATTGCAGTCAAGTATCTGTCCAATCCGCTCCGATCAGTCAAGAAGGTAGCAAGTCTCGCAGGCTACGGTGATGTCAGTAAACTGGTGCGGGATTTCCACGACCTGCTTCGGACGACGCCGGGTGAATTTCAGAAGACTTTGGCGCGGCGAACAGCCGACGACGGCGCGTGACGAACCGCGCTGCGGTACGGCCCGCTGACGCACTTCTGGGCGGCGTGATGGTGATCAAGGGGACGTTCGCGGACGGCAGCCCGATGCTGGCGATCCCGAATTTCGTGCGCATGAATCGCGACCCCGAGCCTCCGCCGCGGCCTCAACTCCCGCCGCCCGAACCGGGGCAGCCGCGGCCGCGGTGGACCCCTCCGCCTCCGCGCTCCATCGTCTGGATCCGCGAAGCGTAGTTGGACTGGAATCGTCCGGGCCCGCCGCCAGCGGTGGGCCTGCGATTCCGGATGCGGGTTCCCGACAGGTTCCAGCCGCGCGCGGGCTTCCGCTTCCAGGCCCGCCGCGCCGCCAGGGCGAGCGCGCAGCCGTCATGCCCCCGCGTTCTGAATCTCCCGACGGCCCTGCCATTCTACCCCGATCCGCCCCGCTGAGCCTTTTTCCACGCCTTCCCGCGGCACGGTACAATGGGCCACCGCGTTGCGCCGGCAATCGATCGGCTGCGTTCGATTGAGCAATATTCACCTGCTGTGGTTTTGGATTGACAGAATCGAATAGTTCTTTATAATCTTATGAAGACCTGAGATTCTGAAGAGATCTCGGTCCGCGCTTTTGAACTGCTCAAAACGCGCTCAAAAACAAGGAGGTAGAGGAATGAGGCTTCGTACCGCATTCTTCGCGCTATTGCTTTTTGCTTGTGTAGCCCAAGCGCAAGTCGTTACGGGTGATATCCTGGGCACGATCACGGACCCGAGCGGGGCTGTGGTGCCCAACGCCAAGATCGTCATTACCAACATCGGCACGCATGAAAAGCACGAATTGGTTTCGGGCGCCTCGGGCGAGTACATCCTGACCTCTTTGCCGAGCGGGCATTACTCGATCAGCATCACGGCCGAGGGTTTTCGCGGCGCCGTGATCAACGACCTGACACTGGAAGCCGGCGGGCGGGTGCGGCAGAACGTGACGCTCACCCTGGGCGAGAATGTGCAGACGGTGGAAGTTTCCGGGCAGACGCCCGCGCTTCAGACCGATACCTCCACGCTGAGTTCGGTCGTTACCGAGCACCAGGTAGTGGAACTGCCGCTGAACGGGCGCAACTTCGTGCAGTTGACGCAGCTCGCGGCCGGCGCGAACGAGGCGGTGCCGAACGCGCTGGCGAGCGGCGGCCGTCCCGACGACCGGCGCCAGACGTCCTCGGTTTCCGCCTTCGGCCAGTCCGACACCTTGAACTACGTCATGATCGACGGCGTCGATAACAACGAAAAAGTAATCGGAACCATCGGCGTCCGGCCCTCGGTGGAAGCGATCGCCGAGTTCCGCGTGCAGACCAACGTCTACCCGGCCGAAGTCGGCAAGTCGCCGGGCGCGGTCGTGAACATCATCACGAAGTCCGGCGTCAACGAGTTTCACGGTTCCGCGTTCGAGTTCGTCCGCAACGACATGTTCGACGCGAAGAACTTCTTCGCTGCGCCGAACGCGAACAAAAAGTACCGGCAGAATCAGTTCGGCGGCAGCATCGGCGGCCCCATTAAGAAAGACAAAGCGTTTTTCTTCGGCGATTACGAGGGCATGAGAATCGTCCAGGCGCAGACATTCGTCAGCACGGTTCCCACTGCGTACGAGCTGCAGCATCCCGGGGACTTCTCCGACATCGGCGGGCCTGTGCTGACCAGCGCGCAGATCAACCCGACCGCGCTCAAGTACTTCCAGCTCTATCCGATGCCGAACCTTCCCGGGCGGGTGAACAACTTCACTTATAGCCCGAACCGCAAACAGCGCAGCGACGGATACGATCTGCGCTTCGACTATAATTTCAGCGACCGCGACCGCTTCTTTGCGCGATCCAGCTTTAACGACGTAATGACGGTGACGCCGGACAGCTTCCCTGAGGTAAACGGCATTTCGCCCGGCGGCTCGGCGGTTTCCTTTCCGGGGACCTCGCCGCAGCGGGCCTCGCAGATCGCCCTGTCGCACACCCATATGTTCGCCAACAACAGCGTGCTGGAGTTGCGCGCCGGCTTCACCCGGATCAACAACGCTTCTTACCCGGTGAACTATGGGAAAGACCTGGGGAACCAGTTCGGCATCGTGGGCGCCAATATCAACGCGTTCACTATGGCGCTGCCGCAGATGGCGATCTCGGGCTACTCGGGTTTCGGCAACTCCAGTTGGCTGCCGCTGATCGACCTGGACAACGTCTTCCAGTACTCCGCCGCCATGACGACGACGCGCGGGCAGCACACCATCAAGTATGGTGTGGCGCTTGTCCGCCGCCAGATCTACAACATGCAGAACGCGTATGGGCCGGGTTACTACAGCTTTACAAACAATCCGACCCCGTTTGCCATGGCCAATTTCCTGCAAGGGAATGTCTACCAGGTGTATCGCCGCGTGGTGCTGTCGCCGTATTATTACCGGACCTGGGAGCCGAGCTTCTACGTCCAGGACGACTGGCGCGCGACGCGGTGGCTGACGCTGAACCTGGGTCTCCGCTACGACATCTTCACGCCGTTCACCGACGCCAGCCATTCCACCCAGTTCTCGTGCTTCGACCCGGTTCAGGCGAAGGTCATCATTGCGGGACAGAACGGGGTTTCCGCGACCTGTAACGTCAAGACCGACTACGGCTCGCTGGCGCCGCGTTTCGGTTTCGCCGTCACGCTGGACAAAGACACGGTCCTGCGCGGCGGTTACGGCATGACCTACTTCCGCGACACCACGGGCCCCGGCACGGCGTTCGCAAATCCGCCCAACGCCAGTTGGTATGCGCCGAACCCGTTGAGCGTGACTCTTGCAACGCCCCTTCCCTCGCCCGTAGGCCTGTTCATGGGCTCCACCGCTTCCGGATATCAGTTCGATTTCAAAAACAGCCGCGCCAACCAGATCAACCTGAACCTGCAGCGTTCCTTCGCCGGGAACGTGGTTTCGGTCGGTTACGTAGGCGCATACGTGCGCAGGCTGCGGCTGGTGCCGAATATCAATCTGGCGCCGCCTTCGCCGCTGCCTTTCGCAACCCGGCGGCCTTATTACTCCGTGTTGCCTAACATCACCGATATCAGCATGGTCTCCTCGTTCGGCGGAACCAACTACAACGCCATGCTGTGGACGGTGGAGCGCCGCCTCTCGCACGGTCTGACTTTCAGCGGAAACTATACGTGGGCGCACTCGACCGGCGATTTCCAGAGCTACTCCTCGGGCGGAAGTTACTCAAGCCCCGTAATTTCGGACTGGAGAAAGCTCGAGTGGGGCAATACGGACCTGGATATCCGCCACCGCGTCGCCGTCATGTTGAACTACGCGCTGCCGTTCGGCAGCAATCTGAGGGGGGTGGCGGGCGGAATCGCCAAAGGCTGGCACGTCAACGCCATCGAGGTCTGGCAGACTGGCAACTACTTCTCGGTGTACAACGCCAGCCCGCGCAGCAACACGGGCATCGGCAGCGACCGGCCGGATATGCTCCGCAATCCGAACATCTCCAATCCGACCCTGCAGCGGTGGTTCGACACGACGGCATTCGCCCCGCAGGCGCTGGGCACGATCGGCTCGGAAGGACGCAATTTCCTGGTCGGGCCGCGCTTCCGCCACCTGGACCTCTCGTTCAGCAAGGATTTCAGGATTCAGGAGCGGTACACCGTGCAGGCACGATTTGAGTCGTTCAACCTGACCAATACTCCGAACTTCTCCAATCCTGCCGCCACGCTCGGGACGGCGACCTTCGGCACCATCAGCAGCACGAAGCCCGGCAGCACTCCTCGGGATTTGCAGTTCGCGCTGCGGTTCCTGTTCTGATACGGGGCGCCCCCGGCGGCGCACGCACTCCTGCGTGCCGCGTCGCGACTCGTCGCGGCGCATGCGCCCGCAGGAGTGCGGACAAGGCGCGTTCGGAACGTGCGCCACAAGCGAAAAGGAGCAGCAATGAAACTTGGATGGATTTCTGTACCGGTCCTGGCGGCGACGGCAGCCATGGCGCAAACGCCCCTGGCATACACCACGGTGAAGACCGGCATCGAGGTACTGCAGGAACAGAACTTTGCGCCGCTCAAGGGCAAGCACATCGGGCTGATTACGAACTACACCGCCATCCTGCCCGATTACACGCGAACGCTCGACGCGCTGGTGAAGGCGCCGGACGTCAAAGTGGTCGCGGTCTTCACGCCCGAACACGGGCTGACGGCGACGCAGGCGGTGAGCAATATCGAATCGGGCAAAGACGAGGCCACCGGGCTGCCCATCTACAGCCTTTATAGGAAGGGCGAATACCGGCCGACTCCCGAGATGATGCAGGGCATCGACGCCCTGGTCTACGACATCCAGGACGTCGGCGCGCGTTTCTATACTTACATCACGACCCTCGGCTACATGGTCGAGGAGGCCGCGAAGTACAAGGTTCCGATTTACGTTCTGGACCGGCCCAATCCCATCAACGGCGTCACGGTGGAAGGGCCGGCCTTGGACGAAGCCCACGTCAGCTTTGTCGGATATCTTCCCGGCATGCCGATACGGCCCGGGCTCACGATCGGCGAACTGGCCCGCCTGTATAACGGCGAGAAGCGCCTGGGAGCGGATGTCCGCGTGATCGAGATGAAGGGCTGGCGGCGGGATCTGTACATGGATCAGACCGGCGTGGTCTGGACCAATCCGTCGCCGCAGCTTCGCAGCCTGGTGCAGACCATTCTTTATCCGGGCATCTGCCTGATGGAATCGCAGATCTGGGTAAAGACCGGCTGGGACCTGCCGTTCCAGGCCATCGCCGCGCCGTGGATCAACGGGCGGCAGATGGCTGCCTATCTGAACTCGCGCCATATCCCCGGCGTGTCGTTCATCGGGCGAAGGTTCACGCCGGATGCCGGGACGTACAAGGGCCAGGAGCTCGAGGCGGTCGAGGTGCTGCTGCTCGACCGCAATGCCGTTCAGCCGGTGGAGATGGGCGTGGAGATGGTTTCCGCGCTCTACAAGCTCTATCCCGGCAAATTCGACATCGACCGGCAGATCCGGCTGCTCGGCAACGAGGACACCGCCCGGCGCATCAAGGCCGGCGAGGATCCGCGGGCGATCGCGGCAACCTGGAAGCCCGCTGAGGAGCGCTTCCGTGAGGTGCGCGCCAAATACCTGATCTACAAGTAAGCTGGGATAGACCCCGGGGCGGCGGCCGGCCCACGGACGGGCCGGTCGCCGTGCGGCATGCAGGTGGCGCACGTTCCCTGGTACGGTAAGGAGGCTGTCATGACCGCTCTCCGACTTGCTTTTGTCCTGCTCTTCGCCTGCCTGTCCGCCGGCGCGCGCGTCAAGACCGGGCTCGACGTCCTCATCGAGCAGAACTTCGCCCCGCTCCAGGGCAAGCGCGTCGGTATCATCACCAATCAGACCGGCAGGACCGAGGACGGGCGGCGGATCATCGATGTGATCGCCCACGCGCCTAACGTCCGGTTGACCGCCATCTTCTCTCCCGAGCACGGCCTCGAAGGCGTCCGCCAGGATCGCAACATCGGCGACGGCGTGGACGAGGCTACCGGCGTGCCGGTCTACAGCCTTTACAACGAGGGCCGTTACCGCCCCACGCCGGAAATGCTGAAGAACGTGGACGTCCTGGTCTACGACATCGAGCAGAACGGCGCGCGCTTTCTCACCCGCATCACCACGCTCGGCTACACGATGGAGGCAGCCGCCGAGAATCACATTCCGTTCTACGTGCTCGACCGGCCCAACGGCATCAACGGCCTCGATTTCGGCGGCCCGCGCCTGGATGCCAAATACGTCTCCTTCGTCGGGTATCTGCCCGGCCTGCCCATACGGCACGGCATGACGGCCGGCGAGCTGGCCCGGATGTACAACGGCGAGAAGAAACTCGGAGTCGATCTGCACGTGATCCGCATGGAGGGCTGGAAGCGGAACATGTGGTACGACGACACCGGGCTCGAGTGGGTCAACCCGTCTCCGAACATCCGCAGCCTGACGGCGGCGATTCTCTATCCGGGCATGTGCCTGCTCGAGTCGAAGGAAGTATCGGTCGGCCGCGGCACCGATACGCCGTTCCAGATCTTCGGCGCCCCCTGGTACCGCGCGCGCGAGGTCGCCGAGTACCTCAACGAGTGGGTGCCCGGCGTCCGCTTCGTGCCGCGCGTCTTCAAACCCAACGCTTCGGTCTACAAAGACCAGGAGTGCCAGGGCGTGGACGTGACCCTGGTGAACCGGGATGCCTTCGACCCGGTGCTGATGGGGCTTGAACTGCTGGCCGCGACGTTGAAATTCCACCCCGGCAAATTCGATCTCGACGGCGTGATGCGCCTGCTGGGCAACGACGAAGCCGCGGAGCGGTTGAAGCGCGGCGAGACCGGCCGCCAGGTGCTCGACGCCATGCGCGCCCAGACCGAGGAATTCGCCAGGATTCGGGCGAAGTATCTGCTTTATGAAGGGACCGCGCAGGCGCAGCCGCAAAATCCCTCGCCAATGGTCGAGCACACCCGCGCGCATCCGCGGCTCGAGCAGAAGACGCCCGAAGGGCGGCGCGAAAAGCTCGCGCTGGGCACGTTGTTCATCCCCGCGAACCTGAACCTGAAATCGCCGGCGCCGCTGCTGTTCTTCTTCCACGGCTCCACCTGGGTGCCGGAGGTGGCGGCGGCCGGGAACGGCACCGCCGTCATCAGCATCCAGATCGGTTCCGGCTCGCGCGCTTATATCCAGCCTTTTCTCGATCCGAAGTTCTTCGGGAACCTGCTCCAGGAGGCGGAAAGCAAGGCCGGCGTGAAATTCAGCCCCATTACTTTGGCCGGCTGGAGCGCGGGCTGCGGCGCGATCCGCCAGATCATGAGCACTCCGGAGTACTACGACCGGATCGCGAACACGATCCTGATCGACGGCATTCACACGGGCTACGTTACGGGGCAGCCCGGGCCTCTGGAGTCGCAGATCAACACCGACCAGTTGCAGATCTTCGTCAGGATGGCGCGCGACGCCATCGCCGGCAAGAGGCGCATGATCATCACGCACTCCGAGATCTTCCCCGGCACCTTTGCGAGCACCACCGAGACCGCCGATTACATCCTCGGCCAGCTCGGCCTGAAGCGGCAGCCGGTGCTGAAGTGGGGCCCGATGCAGACCCAGGAACTGAGCGAAGTGCGGGCGGGCGGCTTCCTGCTGGTCGGCTTCGCGGGCAACTCGGCTCCGGACCACGTGGACCAGTTGCACTCGCTGCCGGAATACCTGAAGTGGCTGAAATAGTTTCGCTGGAGCCGACCCATGCGGATAACAGCGCCTCTATTGTTTCTCGTCGGCGTCGCCTATAGCCAGTCCTGGACTCCGGACGACATGCTGAAAGTTAAAAACGTCAGCGAAGCGCAGGCATCGCCGGACGGGCGCTTTGTGGCCTTCACCGTCACGCGGCACAACCTACAGACGAGCGAACCGGTGAGCCAGATCTGGGTAGCGCGGGCCGACGGCGCCGGATCCTTTCAGCTAACCCGCGGCGCGCACTCGTCGAGCAGTCCGCGGTGGTCGCCCGACGGCAAACGGATCGCGTTTTTGAGCGCGCGTTCCGGCGCCGCCAACGTATGGCTGATTCCGATCGAGGGCGGGGAAGCGAAGGCGGTTACGAATTCCAAAAGCGGCGTCAGCGCGTTTCGCTGGTCGCACGACGGCCGGTTCATTGCGTTCACGGCGCCTGCGGATCCCACCGCCGAAGAAGAACGGAGACGCCAGGCCAGGGAAGACTGGCGTGTCGTGGGCGCCGGTTATGCCTGGCACCGTTTGTGGGTGGTTCGAGTGCCGGACAACGGGAGCGCGCCGGAGGCCGCGCGCCTGTTGACGAAACAGGATTATCACCTGGGCGGCGCGTTCGGCGGCGGTTTCCTGGACTGGTCCCCCGACGATCGGAAGATCGTGTTCGCGCATATGCCCAGGCCGCGCTTCGACGACTGGCGCAAGCTGGACATCGCGGAGGTGGACGTAACCAGCGGCGAAGTGCGTCCGGTGGCGGAAACGCCGGCGTCGGAAGACACGCCGATGTATTCGCCGGACGGCAAATGGATCGCGTACCGGGTGAGCGACATTCCACCGGGCTGGGGCATCGATTTTCGGATAGCTATTGTCCCGGCGAGGGGCGGGAAGCCGCGCCTGCTCGCCGAGACCTTCAACCGCGAGCCGTCTTTGATTGATTGGGCGGGCGACAGCCGGTCCGTAATCGTCCAGGAGGCGTTGGGCACCAGCCATGTGCTCTACCGTTTGCCGCTCGACGGGCCTCCCGTCCGTCTCTACGCGCCGCGCGACGGCAGCTTTTCGGGAGCGGAAGGCATTTTCTCCGGCCCGTCGATGAATTCGACGCGCACCGCCATTGCATTCGCGGCGCAGGCCAGCGAACGGCCGCCGGAAGCCTATATCCTGCCGCTCGGGAGCGGCGCGCCTATCCAGGTAAGCCGCGTGAATATCGATTTGCCGAAGTTGCCGCTCGGCAAAACCGAGGTCATTCATTGGAAGGGCCAGGGAAACCTCGATATCGAAGGGCTGCTCACTTATCCGGTGGGCTACCGGAAGGGCAAACGCTACCCGCTCATCGCGATCAGCCACGGCGGTCCGCCCAGCAACTTCTCGCAGAACTTCATCGCTATGCCCGGACATTACCCGATCGCCGCGTTCGCCTCTCGGGGATATGCCGTGCTGCGGTCGAACGTGCGCGGAAGCACGGGATATGGGAAGCAGTTCCGGTACGCGAACTACGGCGACTGGGGCGGCGGCGATTTCCGCGACATGATGGCGGGCGTGGATAAAGTCATCGAAATGGGCGTGGCGGATCCCGAACGCCTGGGCGTTGCCGGATGGAGCTATGGCGGCTACATGACGTCGTGGGCGATCACGCAGACCCACCGTTTCAAAGCCGCCTCGATTGGGGCGCCCGTCACCGACCTCGCCAGCATGAATGGCACCGCGGACATGTGGACGTTCGTGCCCGACTACATGCACGCCGAGTCCTGGGAAAACCCGGAGACCTACATACGGCATTCGCCGGTCTACAACGCCAAGGGGGTGAGCACGCCGGCGCTGATCCAGCAGGGCAGCGAGGATACGGTGGTGCCGCTGGGGCAAGGTGAAGAATTTTATAACGCGCTCGAGGCGCAAGGAGTTCCGGTGCGCATGGTGATCTATCCGCGCTCGGGCCACACGCCGCGCGAATCCAAGATCCTGCGGCATATCATGCAGGACAACCTGGATTGGTTTGACCGCTATTTGAGGACCGCTGGGGGGCGGTGACCGCAAAGTTCAGCTTCTGGAGAGGGGAGAGCCGGGCTTTCCTATCTTTTCGCTAAGAAGAGCCTTTATGATTTACATCCTATTTTTATAATGATACAATCGATCCCACCTGGTTAGACTCGTTGTCCGAGAACACGAAGGAGGGTATCACGATGCGCCGCATCATCCCCTGGGCCGTGCTGCTCTGCACTCCCCTTTACTGTATTGCGCAGGTTGTTACCGGCGATATCCTGGGCACCATCACGGATCCAACCGGTGCCGTTGTGCCCGGAGCCAAAATCGTCATTACAAATACAGGCACGCATGAAACACACGCTTTGACCTCTGGTGCGTCCGGCGAGTACATCCTGACCGCGATGCCCAGCGGCTACTACTCGATTACCGTGACAGCCAGCGGCTTCAAGACCGCCGTGGTGAAAGACCTGAAACTCGATGCCGGCAGCCGTCTGCGCCAGGATTTCGCGATGGCGCTGGGCGAGAACACCGAGACTGTGCAAGTGGCGGGAGAATCGCCCGCACTGGTTACCGATACCGCCACTCTGAGCGGCATGGTGACGGAGCAGCAGGTGCAAGCGCTGCCTTTGAACGGGCGTAACTTCTTCCAACTGGCAGACCTGGCGGCCGGAGCCAACGAAGGCCCGTCAGCGCCGCTCGCGAGCGGCGCCCGGCCCGACGATCGCCGCCAGTGGGCTTCAGTGTCCGTGTTCGCCCAGTCCGACACCTTGAACAACGTGATGGTGGATGGCCTGGACAACAATGAGAAGTCGATCGGCAGCATCGGCGTGCGTCCGGCAGTGGAATCGATTGCCGAATTCCAGGTGCAGACCAGCGTGTATCCCGCCGAAGTCGGCAAGACGCCCGGAGCCGTGGTCAACGTGATTACGCGATCCGGCACCAACGACTTCCACGGGTCGCTCTATGAATTCGTTCGCAACAGCGAGTTCGATGCGGTGAACTTCTTCACGAAGCCCGGCGCGAACGCCGAGTACCGGCAAAACCAGTTCGGCGGGAGCTTTGGCGGCCCCATCCGCAAGGACAAGACGTTCTTCTTCGGAGACTACGACGGGTTCCGGCTTGTCCAGGCAGTCGCGTTTGTCAGCACGGTGCCCACGCTGTACGAGCAGCAGCACCCCGGAGACCTGTCGGACATTGGTGGGCCCGTCCTGCAAGCCAGCCAGCTCAATCCGATCGCGCTCAAGTACTTCCAGCTCTATCCGGCGCCGAACCTGCCGGGCAGGATCAACAATTATGCCTCCAGCCCGAATCGAAGGCAGGATAGCAACGTCTTCGATATGCGCGTGGATCAGAATTTCTCGGATCGGGATCGTTTTGCCGTTCGTTACACCTTCAACAGAGTGAACACCTACACGCCGGACAGTCTCCCCATGGTCAACGGGATCTCGCCCGGCGGGTCTTCTTCTTCGTATCCCGGAGAGGCGCCGGACCAATCGCAGCAGGTAATGCTCTCGCACACGCACATGTGGGGCGGGAACAAGGTGGTCGAGCTTCGGGCCGGGTATACGCGAATCAACAACGCCTCTTATCCGCTGAATTACGGCAAGGATCTCGGAAACCAGTTCGGCATCATCGGCTCCAACTACAACAGCACAACTATGTGCCTGCCGCAGGTCAGCATTACCGGCTATACGGGAATGGGCAACTGCGGCGCCCTGCCGCTGATCGACCTGGACAACATATTCCAGTTCGAGGCGGCGCTGACGCAGACCGTGGGCAGGCACACGCTGAAGTATGGCGCGTCCTTTGTCCGCAGGCGCGTTTACAACTTCCAGAACGGAGCCGGTCCGGGCAGTTTCAGCTTCACAACGACGCCGACGGCATACCCGCTTGCGAACTTCCTTCTGGGGAATCCCTATACGGTCTCCCGGAGCGTGCTGCTCGACCCTTATTACTTCGAAAGATCGGAGCCGAGCTTCTTTGTGCAGGACAGCTGGCGCGCGACGCGTTGGCTTACCGTGAACATGGGGCTCCGCTACGACGTCTTCACGCCCTACACCGACGCCAGCGGGTCGCAGCAGTTTTCCTGCTTCGATCCGGTTTCCGCAAAGACGCTGGTCGCCAAGCAGGACGGCGTCTCGGCGACCTGCAATGTCAAGACGGATTATGCGAATCTGGCTCCGCGCTTTGGTTTTGCGGCCAACCTCGGCCACGACACGGTCCTGCGCGGCGGGTATGCGCTCGTGTACTTCAACGACCAGACCGGGCCGTTGTACCCATTTTTGAATCCGCCCCTATACGCGACTTACTCGCCCAATCCTTTGACCGTCGGGCTCTCTACTCCGCTGCCGCTACCGACAGCGACATCGGTGATGGCCTCGCGATACGGAATACAGAGTAACTACAAGAACTCCCGCATCAACCAGGTCAACCTGAACCTGGCGCATTCGTTCAAGGGAGACTTCGTAGTGAGCGTGGGGTTTGTTGGTGGCTTCGCCCGCAACTTGCGGATCGTTCCGAACATCAATTTGGCGCCGCCCTCGACGGTTCCGTTCGCCACCCGGCGCCCCTACTACAACGTCCTGCCGAATGTCACCGGGATTTATCTGGTGTCATCGTTCGGCGCGACAAACTACAGCGGCATGCTGACCACGGTCGAACACCGCCTCTCGCATGGACTGGTCCTGTCCGGCAGCTATACCTGGAGCCACTCCACGGGAGACTTCCAGAGTTACTCGACCGGCGGCACGTTCACGAGCGCTATTCCGTCCCAGTACGGCAAACTGGAGTGGGGCAATACGGACCTCGACATCCGGCAGCGGTTCACCCTCATGTTGAACTATGCCCTCCCGTTCGGGAATAATCTGACGGGCTGGCAGGGAAGACTCATCAAGGGCTGGCATTTCAATGCCATTCAGGTCTACCAGACGGGATCTCCGTTCTCGGTGTTGAACGCCAGCCCTCTCAGCAACACGGGCGTGTCCAGCGACCGTCCCAACCTGATTGCCGATCCGAATATTTCGAATCCGACCATTCAACAATGGTTCAACACAGCCGCGTTCGCGCCCCAGGCGCTGGGGACGATCGGCTCGGAGGGACGCAATGTGCTGACCGGCCCTCCGTTCCGCCACTTCGATTGCTCCGTGTTCAAGGACTTCAAGATTCGGGAGCGCTACACGCTCCAGACACGGTTTGAGGCTTTCAACCTGACCAATACTCCCAACTTTGCAAATCCGTCTGCGACGTTGGGTTCCGCGACGTTTGGAACCATCAGCAGCACCCGCAGCGGCAGCACGCCGCGCGATTTGCAGTTCGCGCTGCGCTTCTCCTTCTGAGCATGCCCCGGCAGGGACGCGGTCTCTGCCGGGCATCCTCCGTCTCCAGGGATCGTCCGGAGGCCTGGATGAAACGAGCGCAGGTCATACCTCTTTTCGTCGTTCTTGCGTGCCCGTTGGTTTCCGTTGCCCAGCGCGACCAGCCGGCGGCCGCTGCCTGGACTCCCGAACAGATGATGAACGTCAGGCGCGTCGGCGACGTGCAGGTCTCGCCCGATGGCACGCGCGTGGCATTTACCGTGACCGATCAGGTGATGGATGCCGGGACGAGCGAGGCCCGCACGCACATCTGGGTTGCCCGCGCGGACGGTTCGGAAGCGTTCCAATTCACGCGCGGCGCCAGATCGTGCACTCAGCCGCGCTGGTCGCCGGACGGCAAATGGATCGCGTTTCTGAGCGACCGCTCCGGATACGAGAACATTTGGCTCATACGGGCCGAAGGCGGCGAAGCCGAACCGCTCACCACCGGAAAGAACGGCGTCACCGGCTTCCAATGGTCCAACAACGGGAAGATGATCGCGTTCGTTGCTCCCACGGATACAAGTTCCGAGGACGAGCGAAAGGCCAGGGAGAAAACCGACTGGCGCGTGGTGGACAGCAATAACAGCTTCAAGCGGCTGTGGGTTGTCCCCATCGGGCAGGACGCGGATGGCAAGCGAACGCCGCGCCTGCTGACGAAGGAGGATTTCAATCTCGGCGCGGGCTTCAGGACCGGCGCCATTAATTGGTCGCCCGACGACCGCAAGATTGTGTTCGACCACACTCCCACGCCGCGCATTGACGATTGGACGAATCTCGGGATCTCGGAGGTGGATGTCGCGACCGGTGCGCTGCGCCGGGTGACGCCTACTCCGGTGGCCGAGCATCCTGTTTACTCGCCCGACGGGCGTTGGATCGCTTACATGGCCAGCGATCTGCCGCTGCATTGGGCCGAGAGCCGGCGAATCTACATCATCCCGGCTGCCGGCGGCGAACCGCGCGCGCTGGCGCCGACATTCGACCTGCAGCCGTCGATCGTGGGCTGGGCCGCGGACGGCCGGGCGCTGATCGTGCAGGAGGCGCGAGGCACAACGGGCGCGCTGTATCGCGTGCCGCTCGAGGGCGCAGTCACGCCCATTTATATGCCGTTCGAGGGTACGTTCGGCGAGGTGACGCTGAACCGCGCGCGCAATTTGGCGGGCTTAGCGATGCAGACAACCGGCACTCCCCCGGAGGCGTTCATCGCGAAGGTGGATCACGTCGCTCCCGTGCAGGTGAGCCACGTCAACGCCGGTCTGCCGAAGCTGCCGCTCGGCCGTACCGAGGTCATCAAATGGAAAGCCGCGGATGGCCTCGATATCGAGGGGCTGCTCACCTTCCCGACCGGCTATCAGCCGGGCAAGCGCTACCCGCTCCTGCTGGTGATTCACGGCGGGCCGACCGGCGTATTCACCCAGAGTTTCATCGCCAACGCCGGCCATTACCCGATTGCGGCTTTCGCGGCGCACGGCTACGCAGTGCTTCAAGGCAATCCGCGCGGCTCCAGCGGATACGGGAAGGATTTCCGTTGGGGCAACTATAATGACTGGGGCGGGAAAGACTACCGGGACCTGATGGCCGGAGTGGATCATGTCATCGCGCTCGGGATCGCCGATCCGGACCGCCTGGGTGTTATGGGATGGAGCTATGGCGGGTTCATGACGTCGTGGATCATCACGCAGACGAAGCGCTTCAAGGCGGCTTCGATCGGCGCTCCGGTGACCGACCTTGCCAGCTTCAACGGTCCCGCCGATATCTTCGGTTTCGTTCCCGACTATTTCGGAGGCCAGTCGTGGGAAGCGCCTGAGGCCTACGTAAAGCACTCGCCCGTGTTCAATGCCAAAGGGGTAACCACGCCGGCTCTGATCCAGCAGGGGGCGGCTGACGCGCGCGTGCCGCTGAGCCAGGGCCAGGAATTCTACAACGCGCTGGCGCGGCAAGGCGTGACGACGCGGATGGTGATCTACCCGCGCTCGTCACACACTCCTGGTGAACCGAAAGAGGTCCTGCACATCATGCAGGAGAACCTCGCCTGGTTCGACAAATATCTTGGGGGCTCGTAAGAACCATGCAGAGGAAGCCATCTTTCCCGCTCGCGCTGATTCCTGTTTTCGCAATTGCCCTGCAAGGGCGGCCCGCGGCTTCGGCCCAGTCCGCCGCTGCCGCCGCGGTCAAGGCGCAATACGAAAAGCACGAATTCATGATTCCGATGCGGGACGGGGTGCGGCTGTTCACCATCGTCTACACGCCGAGGGACACGTCGCGTACGTACCCGTTCCTGTTCCAGCGCACGCCTTATGGCAACCCGCCTTACGGCGCGGACGACTACCGGCCGGTCCTGGGGCCGTCGGCGGAGTTCACGAAAGAGGGATACATCTTCGTCTACCAGGACGTGCGCGGGAAGTTCAAGTCGGAAGGGCAGTTCATCCACCACTCGCCGATCATTCAGGGCTCCGGCAAGCCGAACGAGAGCACCGACCTGTACGACACGATCGAGTGGCTGCTCGCGCACGTGCCCAACAACAACGGCCGCGTGGGCCAGCTCGGCATCTCCTACGCCGGCTGGGAGGTGGCCCAGGGCATGATCGGCGCGCATCCGGCCATCAAGGCGTCCTCACCGCAGGCGCCGCCGGAGGATCAGTTTCTGGGCGACGATTATCACTCGGGCGGCGCTTTCGAGCTGGCGTACGGTTTCAACTGGATGGCCTCCAACGCGCGAGCCCGGTCCCAGCCCAACGAGACGGACTCGCAGCGCTTCGATTTCGGCACGCCCGACGGCTACCGCTTTTTCCTCGATCTCGGCGCGGCGGCCAACGCGAAGAAATACTTCGGCGACAGCGTGCCGACCTACGACGATTTCATGCGCCACGGCACGTATGACGATTACTGGCAGGTGCGGAACGTCCCCAAGGATCTGGTGGGCATCAGGCATCCCGTTCTCATTGTTGCGGGCTGGTTCGATGCCGAAGATTTCTGGGGCCCGTTCAACATGTATCGCGCCGTGGTGGAGAAGAATCCCGGCGCCGAAGTGCATCTCGTCGTGGGCCCGTGGCGGCACGGCGGCTGGACGCAAGCCGGCGACGCCCTCGGGAGCATCGATTTCGGCTCCCGGACAGGCGACTACTTCCGCCGTAATGTCGAGCTGCCTTTTTTCAATGCGTATCTGAAGGACAAGGAGAAGCCGGAGCTTCCCAGGGCGCTCGTGTTCGAGACGGGCGGCAACCGCTGGCGCGGCTGCGGCGAATGGCCGCCGAAGGGAGTCAGCCCGAGGCCGCTTTACCTGCAGGCTGAGGGCAAGGCCTCTTTCACGCCGCCGCCTGCCGTCGCGCGCGGGCCGCAATTCGACGAGTACGTGAGCGATCCGCGAAAACCCGTGCCCCACACGGCGGAGATCACGACGGGCGAGGGGTGGCTCTGGGTCGTGGAGGATCAGCGTTTCGTGTCGACGCGGCCCGATGTGCTGGTGTACGAGTCCGAGCCGCTTACGGAGGACCTCACCATCGCCGGGCCGGTTCCCGTCGAGTTGTTCGTATCGACGTCCGGAACGGACTCCGACTGGATTGTGAAGCTCATCGATGTCTTTCCAGGAGACGCGAAAGATCCCCAGCCCAATCCCAAGGGAGTGCGAATGGGCGGCTACGAGATGCTGCTGACCGCCGACATCCTCCGGGGAAAGTTCCGCAACAGTTTCTCGAAGCCCGAGCCGATGGTTCCCGGCGAGGTGACGCGGATCGGATTCAACCTGGGCGACCGCTATCACACCTTCCTCAAGGGCCACCGGATCATGGTGCAGGTCCAGAGCACGTGGTTTCCTATGTTCGACCGGAACCCGCAGACTTACGTCGATATCTATCACGCGAAGCCGTCGGACTATCACGCGGCGACCGAGCGCGTGTACCGGAGCGGCCGGTCGGCGTCGCGTCTGGTGCTGCCGGTGATCGCGGGCGGAAGCGGGTGCCCGGTTATGAAGTAAATGAGGCCTGAATGATAACCAGAAAGCGATACCTTTTCCTCAGCGCGGTTCTTGTTGTTTTCTCGATTGCCCTCGAGCGGCAATTCGCGATTTCCGCGCCTGTGCCGCAGGCCGCGGCTCAACCCGTAAGGACCCTCGCCGGCGCAACGGCGGCGCAGGAGCAACAGTTCGCGGCGGCGTTCCAGGCGGTTCAGAAATGGATCGACGAAAAGGCGTTTCCCGGCGCCGTGCTCGCGGTGGGCCAGCACGGCAGGCTGCTGGTGCTGAAGTCGTTCGGCAGGATGACCTACGACGCGAAAGCGCCCAGGGTGCCACTGAATGCGATGTTCGACCTCGCGTCGTGCTCGAAGGTGGTCGGATGCACTACGGCCGCCGCCATCCTGTACGACCGCAAGCAGCTTGACCTCGACGCGCCGGTCGCGAAGTATCTGCCCGAATTCGCCGGCCCGGCGGGGCACGAACAAGTGCTGGTGCGCCACCTGCTGAGCCACAGCTCCGGTCTCGATTCGCGAAACGGCGTGCTGTGGAAGCAGGCAAGCGACCGTGCCGGAATCATGAAGCTGGTATACGCCTTGCCGGTGGCGTGGACGCCCGGCACGAGGAGCCAGTATCGCGACTACAACATGATACTCATGGGCGAGATCGTGCGCCGGATTTCGGGCCTGCCGCTCGACCGTTTTCTCGCCAGGAACGCCTTCGGCCCGTTGGGCATGAAAGACACGCGCTACAATCCGCCGTCGAAGCTCATCAAGCGCATTCCGCCGACCGAGCAGGACGACGTGCTGCGGCACAAGCTTGTGCGCGGCGTGGTGCACGACGAGAACGCGTATCTGATGGGCGGCGTCAGCGGCCACGCCGGGCTGTTCTCGAGCGCGCGCGACCTGGCCACTTTTGCGCAGATGTACTTGAACGGCGGAATTTATAACGGCAAGCGGATCATCAGCGAAGGAACCATCAAGCTGTTCATGGAGCGGCAATCGACGCCGCCCGGCACCAGCCGCGCGCTTGGCTGGGATACGCCGGCCCCAGGCTCGTTTCCCGGAGAGCTCGCATCGCCCCGCGCCATCATTCACACGGGCTTCACCGGCACATCGATCTACATCGACCCGGAGCGGGACGCCTTCATCATCCTGCTGACGAATCGAGTTTATCCCACGCGGAACAACAACCTGATCTCGAAGGCGCGCCCCGAGATCCACACGGCGATTCTGAACGAGCTCGACCGGATGAGCCGCTGAAGAGGCGAACGATGGAACGAAACGATGTTGCGCGAAGAGATTTTCTCAAGATCGCTGCGGTTCCTGTGCTGGCGCAAGCCGCGCCCGGCGGCGATTTCACGCTGGTGAGGGAGGGCGCGACCGCGAACGCGATTTTCCTTGCGGACGGCGCGCCGCCGCCCGTGGCGCTGGCCGCCGAAGAGCTGCGCCGCTACATCGGGCGAATCAGCGGAGCTCAACTGCCGGTGAAGAAAATCCGCCAGAGCGCGAACCTGCTTCGCATCGGCGCTGACGCATCGTCGCTGCCGGATGCCGCGCCGCCGCGTGGCGAAGACGATTCGTTCCGGCTCGCGATCACGCCGCAGGGGATCGCGATGATCGGCGCCAATCCGCGGAGCACGCTCTACGCCGCCTACGAGCTGCTCGAGAGGCTTGGCTGCCGCTGGTTCAGCCCGGGCGAGGACGGCGAGCACGTGCCCGCCGCGAAGACGCTGGCGCTGGCGGCGTCGGACACCGTTTCTACTGCGGCGTTCGCATCCCGCGGCGTGGTGGAAGACGCGAGGCCCGGTTCCGGTTATCCGCCGTTTCCGCCCGACGCGGCCTGGGAAAAGCGGATCGCCGAAGACGCGGGCACGTACATCACCTGGGCGGCGCGCAACCGCATGAATGCGTACCGCAATACCTCGACCCTCGACGACACCGAGTTCGACCGGCGAGGCGTCGCCACGCGCTGGGGCAGCGGCCACACCGTTCCGCGCATGCTCGACCCGAAGCTGTTCGAGACCAGGCCGGAGTTGTTCCGCATGGACCAGACCGGCAAGCGCGTGCCGAACGGAAACGTCTGTGTCACGAATCCGGAAACCATCGCGCTGTGCGCGCGGTGGGTGATCGATTACTTCAGGCAGAACCCGCGGCAGGACACCTGTCCCATCGGCGGCCAGGACATCTGGGGCGGCGCGTGGTGCAGTTGCGAAAAATGCCGCGTGTACAGCGCATCGGAGCAGGCGGCGCTGCTGATCAACGGCATCCACCAGCACCTCCGGAAGAACAACATCAAGGGCCGGTGCGCCTACAGCGCCTACCGCGACACGCTGCGTTACGACCTGAAGAAGGTGAAGCTCGATCGCGAGGCCCACGTCGGCTACGCGCCTAGGGAGCGCTCCTACGGCCACGCGCACAGCGACCTCTCTTCGGAGCGCAACCGCTGGTTCTGGCGCAACCTCCAGGAGTGGCGGCGGAATCACTCGGGCCCGCTGAACGTCAGCGATTACTATCACGACTGCATCCTGTTTTATTCCGTGCCCGCGCCTACCGTTCACGTGATCGCGCGCGACATGCGCGAGTACAGGAAGCTGCGCCTGCGCGGCGTCACCTCGTTCATGATGGGCCGCTATAGCTGGTATGCGTACGGCCCGTCGTTCTACGTGTACGCGAGGTTGGCCTGGGATCCCTCGCTCGATCCCGACAAACTGCTCGATGAAATGGCGCAGCATCAGTACGGTCCGGCGGCAGGTCCGATCCGCGCGTTCTGGAGCGAGCTGGAGGAGGGGATGCGTCCCTTCCTGGCGCAGGGCGAGTTCGAGACGCTGCCGCTGACGGCGGATCCGTTCATCGAGCAGATGATGGCCGATTTCGATGCCGGCATCGCCCACCTCGACAGGGCCGGGATTTTCGTGCGGCAGGCGCTCGCCCAGGCCACCGCGGAGCCTTACGCCCGCCGGGTGCAACTGCAGCACGGCATTTACCAGTTGGCGCGCGCGGGAGCCGAAGCGCTCCGCCACCATCTGCACGGGAACTATTGGGCCGGCGTGGTCGAAGGCGACGACGCGATGAACTTTGCCGGCTTGCGAGCCCCCTGCACCGCGGACGCGATCGCGGCGGGAGTGCCGTGCGGAACGAACGTGCGCGGCATCGGCTACGCGCTGGAGCGCCTGAAGGCGGCACGCGCGGAATGGGACAAGCTAAAGGAGATCGCCGCGAAGATCGATCCGGAACCGGGCAGCTATTGGGTGCGCGGGCCGCGCGGCGGCGGCGTCGAGCGCGTGCATGAGCGAATGGCCGCGAAGCTGAACTACACCATTCACCGGATGGAGGAGATTGCCGGGCGCAGCGCGGTGTGAGGAGTAGCCCGCGCTGCGGGCGGCCCTTACGTGATAGGCGGTGCAGGGCCGGCAACCGGCGGCGACCGAGGCCCCGACAGCGATCAGACTTTGCTCTTTTTGGCTCAGCTCGTTCTCTTTCGGCATGAGGGATCCTTTCTCCTGCTGCGGAGACGAGGCGAGGAGCGAAAGAGATACACCGCGCGCGGGCTGCCCCACACGGCTATTTTGTCGTGATCTCTACGTAGCCGTGCTTCGCGAGCAGTTTGAAGTATCCGACGAAGTCGAAGTCCATCGGTCCCTGCTCGAGCTCGATCAGGCGGATCACCTCGGCCAGATTCCGTTTGCCGTCGTTCCAGTAAAGAAGCCGGAGCGGCGCGGGATTTCCGGCGAATCCCGGGAATCCCTGGCGTTGATCGAGAGGCAGGTCGTCGAGCGTCACCGGTCCGAATCTCTTCCGGGTGACGATCATCGCGGCGGCTTCGGCGCGCCGCGGATCCGGCGGCGGAGCGATCGCTTTGACCGGAACCGGCGCTTTCAGCTCGGCTGCGCGTTGGTTGGCGGCTCTTTGCAATCGCTCCGACTGCTCGCCGGCGAGGCGGCGGACGACACTCAGCAGGGGATCGAGCGAAGCGGCGCGGACGGCGTCGCGGCGGTCGGGCGGAACCAGCCGCAGCGTGGACAGGATCGCCTGTTCGTCGCGGCCGGCGTTGTAATCGATCTTCGCCAACCCCCAATAAAGCGTGGTTCCGATGGCTGTTGCGTCGGAGGCGGCCATCATGCGGTCCAGGTAGGGCGCCGCCGCGTGGATCGCGTTCTCATAGCTGCGATCCAGGGTGATGCTTGCCAGCCACGGGATTTCGGACTCTCCGGCCGATGCCAGGTAGTAAAGGTACGCGCCGACGATCGCGCTGAGGTCGCGAAGGGATCGCGGATCGACGCGATCGAGCGTGTCCGCGCTGTTGTGATGCACGGGCGTCGCGCCGCTTGAGCCGCGCGCGGCGATGGTCGGGACCCCGATCATCGGCTCGCTCAGGTAGGTGTCCGACGTCGGGCTGTAGGGGAACAGCAGCGGCGTCCGGTTGGCCCCGTCGGGAGCGGCATCCCCGCGCGCGCTGGAATAGTAAGTCCCGGCGATTCGCATAATCAGCGCGTCGTGATAAGAGCGGCTGACGTCGGGAGTCCCGTTGAACGAATAGGCGCCGAGCACGTTGTAATCGCCGGCCGCGACATCCATGTGCATCGCGCCCACGGTCCGTTTCATGCGGTCCATGTGGGTGGAGACGTAGTGGGACGAACCGTAATCTTCCGACATGGTCAGAATGCGGATGCTGCGCTTCGGGCGTGGCAGCTTGCCGGCTTCGATGGCGCGATTCACCGCCGCGATCGCTTCGAGCATGCCGGCCTGGCCCGTCGAGTTGTCCTGCGCGCCGAGTTCGAATCCGTGCCCGATTTCGAGCACTTCCTCGTCGGAGCCGCTGCCGGGAATCACGCCCGTGACCGAGTAGTAGGACCCGGAGTAGAATCGCGTGTCCGCGAGGGCCTTGACGCGGACCTTGACGCCGCGCCGCAGCAGGCCGCGCAGATAATCGCCCTGCCTCGGGGTGATCGAAAATCCGACCATCGGGCTGGACGTCTTGATATATCCCCATCCGTAGTCGCCCCAGGCGTTGACCCAGTAATGGCCGTCTCGCAGATCGCGGTTTTCGGTGTAATCGCTGATGATGCCGGCCGCGCCCATCTGGTAGAGAGCGGCCTTCAGCGCGCCTCGCTCCGACAGGCCCGCCGGAAGCTCGACCAGAACCATCTTCCCCTTCACATCGAGTCCCTTCAGGTCCTCGGCGCGCGTCGAGTCAAGCTCGATGACGTCGGCGGTGATGCCTCCGGGCGGCGTCGATGCGCTCCATTGAATCAGGGAAGCGGGCTCCTGCCTGTAGTCGCACAACATGCGCATGCCAGGGGCCGGCGCGGGCTCGATCAGCTCCAAGGTCGCCTGTTTCACATCCCAGGCCAGGGGCATGGTCCACCAGCCAAACTGGCTGACGCCATCGGCGGGCGCGGGGATCGACTCGACGCTGCGAAGCCCGATCTCGGTCATCTTCTTCGCGAGGTAGGCGGCGCTTTGTTCGTAACTCGAGAAATCTTCCCAGCGGTCGATTGAGTGCAACTGGGCCACGAGGTCGATGGCTTCGCTCGAACGCACCTGGGCTCGGATCTCCTGGACCATCTTCTGGAGCCGAGGATCGGGGTTTGCCGTCTGGCCGGGCGACGGCGGGGAAAACAGCAGGCCGGCACAAAGCAGCATGAGGTTCACCAGCGAGGCTCTGCAAACCATTACAGCGATCTCCCACAGGGGGACGGCGCAAGTAACAATTTATTTATTTGATTGCACAATTTGGAGAGAATAATCCTTGACATCCTGTGAAAGATTATGTGTTAATAAAGATAAGATGTCAATAGGCCCTCTCAACAAAGATCTGCCTATTCCTCTATATCATCAGGCGAAGGTCGCTCTGAGAGATGCCATCGAGTCGGGGGAGTGGCAATCTGGTGAACAACTTCCGAATGAAGACAAGCTTGCGGAGAGTTTCGGCGTAAGCAAGGTTACGGTGCGGCAGGCCCTGCAGGAACTGGCCAGTCTTGGCTACGTCCGCCGGGAGCAGGGGCGCGGGACGTTCGTTTCGCGGCCGAAGTTCGATCAGGGGCGCGAGCTGACGAGCTTCAGCGAGGAAATGCGGCGCCATTCTCTGACGGCCAGCTCCCGAGTGATTGAGGGTGTTCTGACGGGCGCGGATGATCGGGTCGCGGAAGCACTGCAGATTCTGCCGGGCGAGCAGGTGTTCGCGTTGAAGCGCCTGCGGTTGGCCGACGGCGAGCCGATGGGGATACAGACCGCCTACATTCCGGTTGCGCTGGCGCCGGGGCTGGCGGGCCACGACTTTGGACACGCTTCGCTGTATGACGTGCTGCAGGCGCGATACGGTTTGGTGCCGGCCAAAGCGCGCGAGACCTATTCCGCGGTTCCCGTGGAAGCGGCGCCGGCCGAGTTGCTGAATGTCGCTCCGGGTTCGCCCGTGCTCGCAGTCGAGCGGATCACATTTTTGCCGGGCGGCAAACCGTTCGAGTTTGTGGAAAGCATCATGCGAAGCGACCGCTACACCATCACGCTCGAACTCGTGGCCAATCGCGTGCCGCAGGCGACTCGTAACGGAGGCTTGCAGTGAAGGCGGGAAGCTAGATGAGCCGGGTGCTGGCAGTCGATCTTGGAGGAACCAAGACGGCGATCGGCCTGGTGGATGAAACCGGGCAAATTCTCGAAAAGCGGACGATGCCGGCCGCGGAGAGTTTTGAAGGCACCATCCGGCAAATTTCGGGATGGCGTTCCGTCGCGGCAGCGGGGGCGGGAGTCATCGTGCCCGGCATCTACGATCCGAGCACGGGAAAATCCTGGGCGCCGAATCTTTGGGGGCGCGATTTCCATCCGTTGCGCGCGGCGCTCGAGAAGGAACTGGCGGCGCCGGTGGCGATCGGGAGCGATCGCACGGGAAGCGTGCTCGCGGAGCAGTGGCTGGGCGCGGCGAAGGGTCTGGCGCACGTTGTGTTCGTCGCGGTGGGCACGGGAATCGGCGTCGGCATTGTCGCAGACGGCCGGCCGCTGGAGGGCGCGCGGGGGATTGCCGGTGCGGCGGGATGGATGACGCTGGGCGGCGCCTGGAAGCCCGAATATGCCGCTTGCGGCGGATGGGAAACCGAGGCGGCCGGTCCTGCGGTGGCGCGGCGGGCGGGCATGGATTCCGCCGAAGCGGTTGTCGCCGCGGCGCGCGCCGGCGATGCGCGGGCGTTGCAGGCGTTGCAGGAGACCGCCGATTACCTCGCGCTCGGCATTGCGGCCCTGATCGCCATGCTGGATCCCGAGATGGTGGTTCTCGGCGGCGGGTTCATGCAGGCGAGCGATATCATGCTGGAGCGTATCCGCTCGCAGGCGCTCTGCTGGACTCAGCCGGTTGCGGCTAAGCACGTACGAATCGAAAAAACCGCCCTGGGGGCGGATGCGGGCCTGCTCGGGGCCGCACGACTCGCCTGGATTGGGTTGGGGAGTAATTCATAGGAGAACTCATGTCGGCACAGAAATACTACGAAGAGATCAGTTCCGTGCTCGCGGCCATCCACACTACCCAAAAGGAAAGCCTCGAGAAAGCGGGGGAAATGCTGGCGACGGCCATAGCCGGCGGGAACCGCGTGTACCTGTTCGGCAGCGGCCATTCCGTCATCCCCGTCATGGACGTCTTCCCGCGTTACGGAAGCTTCGTCGGTTTCTTCCCGCTCTACGATCCGCGCCTGATGTGGCACAACGTAGTCGGGCCGGGCGGCGCGCGCGAGCTGCTGTGGCTGGAACGCCGCGAAGGCTATATTCAGAATTTTCTGCAGAGCTATTCGTTCCGTCCGGGCGATTGCCTGATCGCCTTTTCGCACGGCGGCCTGAACGCGGCGGCGATCGAAGCGGCGCTTTATGTGAAGGAGAAGGGCGTCCGGGTGATCAGCGTTTCGTCGCTGGCGAATGCCGCGGTCAGGCAGGCGACGCACTCGAGCGGCAAGAAGCTCTGCGACATTGCGGACCTGGCGATCGACAACTGCGTTCCGCCGGAAGACGCGCTGGTGGACATCGGGTGCCCCGAGAAGGTTGCGGCGGGTTCGACGATGGCGGTGGTGTTCATCGCGATGGCGCTGGTGGCCGAGACGGGGGCGCGGCTGAAGGCCAAGGGCATCAAGCCGCACACGTTCGTCTCGCCGAACGTCCCCGGAGTCAGCAAGGACCACAACCTGCGGGTTTTCGACGACTACACGGAGAAGCTGTTCGAGCGTTCGCCTGTCGATTATGTCCCGGCCTGATGCCCGGCGAATCTCGCTGCTGAGCGGGGCCGCTTACGGCGGCATGTTCGTGTTCGGCATCGTGATGGCGCTTCTGGGCGCGATTCTGCCGTCGATCGCCGAGCGCCTCGAAATCGCGACCGCGGATATCGGGACGCTGTTCGTGTTCATGAACGGCGCGATGCTGGCGTCGAGCCTGGTGCTGGGACTGGCGATGGACAGGTTCGGCATGAAGCCTCCGCTGGGGCTCGGCCCGCTGGTGGTGGCCGGAGCGCTGGTCGTGGTGATTCGCGCGGGCGCGTTTCCGGCGCTGCTGTTTGCGGGCGTGCTGCTCGGAATCGGGGGCGGGGCATTGAACGGCGCCACGAACACGCTGGTGGCCGATCTGCATGAGGATCCGAGGCGCAAGAGCTCCGCTCTGAACCTGCTCGGGGTGTTCTTCGGTTTCGGCGCGCTGTTTCTGCCGTTCGCGATGGGCGCGCTGCTTGAATGGTTCTCCGTCGCGGAACTGCTCGCGGCGGCCGCGGCGCTGTGCGCCGCCGTCGGCGTATTTGCGATGGCGCTGCGTTTTCCTCCGCCCAAGCAGGGCCATGCGCTCCCGGTTGCCGACATGCCGCGGTTTTTGCGGTCGCCCCTGGTGGTGGCGTTCGCGTTCCTGCTTTTCTTCGAGTCGGGCGTGGAGTTCACGCTGGGCGGCTTCATCTCGACATACCTGACGCGCGAAATCGGCGTGGCTTCGGTCTCGGCGGCTTCGTGGATTCTGGCGGGCTACTGGGCATCGTTGATGCTTTCGCGGGCGGTGATGAGCCGGCTGGCGCTGGCCTCGGATCCGTATCGGACTCTGCTCGCCTCCGCCGCCGGCGCGTGCATCGGGGCGGTGATGGCGGCGGTTTCTCACTCGGCCGGCGTGTCGGCGTTTGCGATCGTGCTGTGCGGCTGGTCGCTGGCGGGGATTTATCCGACCGCGCTCGGGATTGTGGGATCGCGATTTCAGTCGCACTCGGGAACGGTGTTCGGGATCATATTCGCAGTTGCGCTGGCGGGTGGGATGTTTATCCCGTGGCTGGCGGGACAGGTGGGAGGCGCCGCGGGCCTGCGGTGGGCGTTCGCGCTGGTGGCGGGCTCGTTTGCCGCCGTGCTGCTGCTGAGCCGCGTGGCCGCGCGGATCGATCGCGCGAAGAGCGTGGCTGCGCACGTGAGTTGATGGCCGATACGCGAAAAGTCGTCGAGGGCGGGCGGGCCGGCCGGCCGTGCGGTGTCCGGGTCGAGTTCACTTCCGTCATCGAAAGAGCGGGCGAGGCGCTTTGCGGGGAGCCCGGGGACGTTTGCATTTCGCCGGGTTTCATCGACCTGCAGGTCAACGGCTTCGCGGGCGTCGATTACAACGATCCGGCGATACAGACGGAGAGCTTCGCCGCTTCGATCCGCTGCCTGTTTCAGACAGGCGTCACGAAGTTTCTTCCCACCGTGATCACGAGCTCGCCGGAGAGGATGGCGGGCGTGCTGCGCGCGCTGTCGGGAGCGAAGCGGGAGCTCCAACGCTGTGGCATGCCGGAGGCGGCCGCGATCGCCGGCTTTCACGTCGAGGGCCCACATATCTCGGCCGCGGACGGGCCGCGCGGGGCGCATCCCGTCGAGCACATCCGGCCGCCCGACCCGGACGAATTCAAGCGCTGGCAGGAGGCCGCGGGCGGGGAGATCCGCATCGTCACGGTCTCGCCCGAATACGCCGGCGCGCCGCGCTACATATCCGCGCTGGTAAAAGCGGGCGTGGTGGCGAGCATCGGCCACACGGGGGCCGGCGCGGAGCAGATCCGGGCCGCCGTGGATGCCGGCGCGACGATGTCGACGCATCTGGGCAACGCCGCGTTTTCCGTGCTGCCCAAAACGAACAACTGTCTGTGGGATCAATTAGCGGAAGATCGCCTGATGGCGAGCTTCATTGTGGACGGCATTCATATCCCGCCGCCTTTCTTGAGGAGCGCGCTGCGGGCGAAGGGGACGGCGCGGTCGGTGCTGGTGACGGATGCCGTGCTGCCGGCCATGTGCAAGCCGGGGCCATTCCGGTATGGCGACCTGGAAGTGGAATTGTTGCCGGATAATCGGGTCGTGCTGCGCGGCGGCACGCGGCTGGCGGGCTCCGGCCTGACCATGGACGCCGCCGTCGCCAACTGCGTGCGATTGGGCGGCGCGTCTTTAGAGGCGGCGCTTCGAATGGCGACAGTGAATCCGGCGCGCGCGGCCCGGCTGGCCGGGCGGAAGCGAGGCCTGGCGGCGGGCGAAACAGCCGATCTGGTCCGGTTCCGGTGGGATGAAGCGGCGCATTCGCTGTCGGTGGTCGAAACGATCGTCGAGGGCACGACTGTGTACCGCCGCGAGCGGTAGAATCGGATTTTTCGGCACGGAGGTCATCATGAACCGGCGTTCGTTCGCTCAATCGATCGGGGGCGCGGCCGTTTTATCGGCTCTGGGGAAAGCGGCTGAGGCTCGGGGCGGAATCGGGCTGTACCGGCTGGAGTATCTGTATTTCTCCGACGCAATCCAGGCGCGCCGCTTCGACGAGCTGCTGGCCTCGCGGATGCCGCTGCTTCGCAAGAGCACGGAGGCGCTCGGGATTTTCAGCGTGGTGGCGGGACCTCATGTGCCCGCGACGGTGGTGCTTTCGGGCTTCGAGGGATTCGAGCAGATGGAGGCCGCCGACAGAGCGGTTGAGAAGACCGGTTCGGGCGCCCTTTACAATCGCGCGGACCGCGTTCTGCTTCGCCCGACCGATTTCTCGCCGGCAATCGCGCCGCCGCGGGAAGCGCCGAAGACAAGCCGGATTTTCGAGCTGCGGACCGACTACGCGTTCGCCGGCCGGCACATCGAGCGATTGCATGAGCGGTGCGCCGGGCCCGAGGCGGCAATCTCGCGGCGCGCCGGCATTTGCCCTATGCTTTACGCGGACGTCGTGGTTGGTCCGAATATGCCCGCGCTGGCTTGCCTGATTCCGTTCGCCAGCCTGGCGGACCGGCAAAGAGCGTGGGACGCCTTCGGCGCGGATCCCGAGTGGATGCGGCTGCAGAACGAATCGCTGCGTGCCGGCGCCCAGCCGCGGCAGACCGAAATCGTGCTGCTGTCGCCGGCAGCGTTCTCGCCGATGCAATAGGTGGGGCAGGCGCTTTCGCCTGCCCAGCTTCCTGAACCTGTGCTTGGGCAGGCGGAAGCGCCTGCCCCACCAGCATGGGCACGCAGGAGTGCGCGCGCCACAATTTCAGAGGGACTCGAGGCGCCTGGTGCGCTGCTCGCTGTCGGACATCAGGGCGACGGCGCGTTTGAAGCCGGAAAGACAGCCTCGCATCGTCGCCAGGCTGCTGTAGTAATCGTTGTAGCGGAAGAAGCCGGTCTGCCCGCGCCACATCGGATAGAAATCGCACGCCTGCATCCATTTCTCGTAGACAGGCTCGATGTCGACGTAGACGTCGGGCTTGAAATCCGTGGCGTCTTCCCAGTTCTCGGCGTAGTAGAGCTTGCTGACGGTGTGCCGGGGCAGCTTGCGATCGAGCGTGCCGAGGTCCGCGAAGAAGATGGCGTCGTGAACCATGAGGTGGGTGTTCTGGTGGTCTTTGTGCCAGCTTCCGCTCCAGTGCGTGATGACGATGTCGGGCTTGTGTTCGCGAATTGCGTCGCAGAGGCTCAGGCTGCTGTCCTCGTTGAACGGAATCTCGGCGTCCGGATAGGGCAGGAAAACCGCCTCGGCGCCCAACAGGCGCGCGGCTTTCTCGGTGGCGGTGCGCTGCATCTCGGCGTACTGCTTGACGGGGATGTCCTTCGGGGCGCCCCTCTCGCCGAGGGAAAGGCTCAGGAAGACCCCCGCGCCTCCTCGCGCGATCTGCTGGGCAACGGTCGCGCCCATGGTGAAGAGCCCATCGCCGGGATGAGCCGCGATAGCCATGATTTTGCCGGGCATGATTTCTCCAGAATCTTGAGGGTATCATCAAGCGCGCGGGTCCGGAAGCGCAATGCCGTCGCGCGCGGCAAAAAGAGCGCGCTGCTGTTTTTCAGCACGCCGTCAGCGCGGCGCCCGATCGGCGCGGCTGGCGCCGGAATTCCAGCTCACACGGAACGGTTTGTTTCCTTCGTAAAGCCGAATTCGCGACTGTATCGCAGTTACTAAGTCCGGACGATTCTGCCGTTCTGCGAGCGCCAGGGCTCTTTTCGCCGCCAGCACGGCGTCGGCGAAGCGGCCGGCTTCGGCGTATGCCGCCGCGAGCGTATCCCAAACCGCCGGATCGTTGCGGTCCGAAAGTTGCGAGGCCCGCACGGCAAGCGCGATTGCTTCTTGTCCATTCCGAACGGATCGATCGGGCCACGTGGCCAGCAGCCACGCCATCTGCCGCAGCGCCGCCGGGCTGCTCGTCCCCTGCCGCCAGTGGGACAGCGCTTCCGCGGCGTTTCCGCGCGCGTAGAACGCACTTCCGAGGCTGTCGTGGACCTCTTTATATTGCGGGTTGATCTCGATGGCCTTCCGCCACTGCCGGACGGCTTCGTCCGCTTCGCCCTGGCGGCTCAGGACCAGGCCGAGATTGTAGTAGGCCGGCGCGAATCGCGCATCGAGAGCCAGAGCCTTCCTCAGTTCGGCCAGCGATTCGTCCAGACGCCCGAGCGCAAGGAGCGCCGCGCCCAGGTCGCAATGGGCGGCGGCGGATTGGGGATCGAGTTCGGCCGCCTTTTGCAGGTTCGGCAAAGCCTGCTCAGGCTTTCCGTGTTCAAGCAGCATGCGGCCCAGCGCCTCGTGCGTCTGCGCATCTTCCGGATGATCCGCAACGGCGGCGCTCAGCTTGAGCTCCGCCGCGCGTTGCAGGTGCGCGCCCGCTTCCGCGCGGTGGCCGGTCATCAGCAGAGCCATGCCCAGGTTACGCTGGGCCAGGGCGTCATCCGGCTTGAGATCCAGCGCACGCCTCCACATCGCGATGGATTCGGCGAGCCGGTTGTGTTTCTGCAGATACACGGCTCGATTGACCCATCGGAAATACTCGAGGGCCGGCCCGCCGATGCTCCGCAGGCCATCGGGCGGGATGTTCACAAATTCCGGCAAGTTCACGGCGCGATTAGCCGCGGTGGAGTTCTCGATCAGGATCGCCGGGCTGTCGTTCCCGTTTTCGTCGATGTGCGTCAGGTACATCTGCGTGTACGGCGAGCGGGCTTTCGACGAAAATACCAGCCAGCGGCCGTTGGGCGAGAAGCTGTGCCAGGAGTTCATGAGCCGCGTGTTCGAGCGCATGCGGCGGGCTTTGCCCCCGGTAGCCGGCACTATATAAAGTTGGCTATCGGGCCGCATCAACAGGCCGTTCCGGGCTTTCACGAAGACGATCCACCGCCCGTCGGGCGAAATCTTGGGAAAAGAATTGCTCATGCCGTCTTGCGAGGCGCCCTCGATCGGTTCCGGGGCGCCGCCTTTCCCATCGCGAAACGGAATCCGGTAGAGGTCGTACTTCACGGGGAGCTCGTTCGGGTCATTCGCAAATTGCGCCATGGGTCTGCCGGGCGGGTTCGCATCCTTGGCCTCGGCGCGCGCGAAAACCAGGTACTTCCCGTCAGGGCTCCAGACCGCGCCCATCTGCACGAAACGCGGGTCGTCGGCTCCGGGCAGCGGCTGAAGAACGCCCGCGGCCTTGCTGTACCAGCTCAAAATGCCGCGCGTGGGATAGAACACCTGCAGGAAACGGTAGTCCTTGAAATTCGCCACGTAATAATTCGACGAATCGCTCTTACCGGCTGCCTGGAGCGGGTCGATCGTCGTGACGACGAAGCGCCCGTCCGGCGAGACCTGCGACATGAAGCCGATCCGGGCGCTGCCCTTGAGCACGCCCTTGGCTGTGCTCCATTGAATCAGGTCCCGGTTGGCGACCGACATCTCGGGCTTCACGTTGGCGAGGAAATACAGGCCGCGATTGTTTTCCAGGCCGTCCAGGTCCATGCCCATGGTCTTGCCGTCGGCGGAGAAGGAGTGGCAGTTGGCGCACACCGGCAGATTCCGCATGACGACATGGCTGCGCGGTTCGGCGAGGTTGCGCAGACGCCACGCCACGAGCGGCACGGCGCTCGCAGCCAGGGGCTTGATGACGCCGCGCTCCAATTCCGAGGGCATCAGCGGCACGTCGCGATAGAAGATCGGCGCGCCGACGGGATCGCGCGAGGTGCGAATGCGCACGCTGCCGCGCGACCGGGGGCCGCTCGAGATGGTCACTGTGGCCGCGGCGTTCACCGAGTGCTTCTTGATCGCAGCCCACATCGCCGGATCGGGCTTCCATGCGTGCCCCGCGGCTTCTTCCGGCGTCAGCGCCGGGGGTTTGTTGGTGTCGGCCACACAGTCCGGGTCAATGCTTCCGATGCGCAGGCGTTCCCCCTTGGATAGCGCATGGATCGGCGCCGAGCCGTCGGCGAAGGAAATATCGATGCGCCAGGAGGTGGCGCTCGCCGAACTATCCCGCCAGAGAAACGTCGGGGGCGTGATCTCGGGCGGGAAGATCGATCCGTCTTCCGGATAATCGATGGTGACCGCCGCGGTGCGGGTCGCGGTTGTGAATGCGGAAGGACTGCCGCTGCCGAGGGCGATTGCCAGAACGGCGATTTTAGCCAGTTTCATTACAAACGAGCGCATGAGACCGGAACGGTTTGAATCCATTCCCCTCTTCCAGTTCAGAGTATCAGAGTCTCCGGGGGGGCACTTTCTTGCCGCGGGCGTCAGCTTGTTGGCGCGAGGCAATGCGGCTCTCATTGAAAACAAAGCGTCACGGTCTGGTCCGCGGAATGCACGAGAGCAGCGGGGGAGTGAACTTGTCGACTTCCGAAGCAGCAATTGTGCATCAGGCGCGGGTTCGGCCTGCATCCGACGGCGGCGTTCCGGCGAGGCGCGCGGACCTGGGCCTGTGGGCGGGTCTGGTGATCGCGTTCGGCGCCGTCGTTGCCGGCCTGGCCTGGAGCGGCGCCGGTCTGCGCTATTTCCTGCAGCCGGCCGGAGTCGTGATCGTGCTGGGCGGAACGCTGGGCACGCTGTTGCTGACCACTCCGGCGCACGCGCTCGCCCATGCCCTGGGAAGAGCCGGGGAACTCGCCGCGGCTGCCCAGGAGAATCGCGCTGCCATCGTCGAGGAGATCGTCTCGCTGGCGAGGCTGATCCGGCGGCAGGGTTTGTTGGGCGCGGAGGCGGCGATTCGACACGCGAGCAACGAGTTCCTGCGGGACGGCCTGTTGCTGGCGCTCGACGTGCAGAACCGCGCCGAACTCCAGTCGGCGCTCGACACGGCGCTCCGGCTCGCGGACCGGCAGGGCGAAGCCGACGCGCGGGTCTTCGAAGTCGCGGGCGGATACGCGCCGACGATCGGGATCGTCGGCACCGTGGTCGGGCTCATCGAGGTCCTGCGGCACTTCTCCAACCTGCAGGCGGTAGGCTATGGCATCGGCACCGCTTTCGTGTCCACGATCTATGGGCTTGTGCTCGCCAATCTGGTGCTGTTGCCGCTGGCGCAACGCATCCGCGTCAGAGCCGGGGAGGAATTCGAAACGCGTGAGATGGTCGTGGAGGGCATTCTTTGTATCGTCGATCAGATCCATCCCTCGCTGTTGCGACTGCGGCTGGAGTCGTTCCTGCGCGCGGGCAAGCGGCAGGGAGACGCTTTGCGCCGCCCGGCGGCCGGGGGAGAGGTGAGCGATGCGCGCCTGTGAGAGCCGCGGGCCCGCCTGGATTCGAAACGGCAGCACCGGCCGCGACCGGTGGATGGCCAGCTACATGGATGTGGTCACCATTTTGCTGATCCTGTTTGCCGGCCTTTCCGCTCAGAGTTCGACGGTCAATGCCCGGCAGAGCGATCGCGAGGAGGCGCAGCCTGCGAAATCCGCGAGTCCGCTGCTGCACGCGCAGGAACGGCTGCGCGCGCAGGGCCTCGATTCGCGGATGGAGCGGCGCGGGCTGGTGATCGCGCTGCCGCAGGCGATCCTGTTTCCGTCGGGCGAGGACCGGATCAGCGCGCAGGCTGTGCCGATCGTGAGCCGGGTCGCCGAAGTGCTCAAGACAATCCCGAACCGTGTGCTTCTGGTCGGGCATTCCGATGCCGTGCCGATCCATAACCGCCGCTTCCGCAACAACTGGGAGCTGTCGGCGGCGCGCAGCATGAGGCTGCTGGAGATGTTCTCGACCGGCTTCGGAATCCCGGAGTCGAGACTTGTCGCCGCCAGCTACGGGTCCCACGGCCCCAGGGACACAAACGACACGGCGGATGGCCGGGCGGAAAATCGCCGCGTCGAGATCGTGATCCTCGGCGATTCGATCGAAGCCGCTTTCGAATGATCACGCCAGCCGCGGCCGTTTGTTCGTGACAGAGCGTTACATTTCCTTACAAGCCCTACACCCACTCCGCTCGATGTCTGGCGTCAATACTTTGTGAGACTGAATTGCAGTGAGTCAAAGCCTGGAAAACCGTGCAACTGCTGTAACTTGGCCGGCGTCAAAAGGTTTGATATTGCGCCTTTTAGGTTTCTTTTTCTGAAGCGCCGTTAAGAGGGGCTGCCTATTCCGCGCATCCGCCAGGGAGAGCCCTATGGAACTTAATAAGCCTCAAAATATGGGAAATTTCGATCGGAAAACGCACCGCGGGCCGGGATCGCACAAGCTCCGCTGGCTCGGGCTTGCCGGGGTGGCCGGCCTTGCGGCGGCGCTGTCTTTCGGGCTGCGGGGCGTTCACGCGCAAGGCGCGCACCCGAAGGGCGGGCGCGGCGGCGAGGGAATGGCGGTGCCGGTAGCGGCCGGCACGGCGCGGCGCGGCGTCATGCCGGTCTATCTGGAGGGGCTGGGTTCGGTGACGCCGTTCTACACGGTCACGGTCCACACGCGCGTCGATGGCCAGTTGATGGAGGTGGCCTTCCGCGAGGGGCAGGAAGTGCACGCGGGCGATCTGCTCGCCGAAATCGATCCGCGCCCGTTCCAGGTGCAACTGGAACAGGCCCAGGGTCAACTGGCGCACGATCAGGCCGTGCTCGACAACGCGCGCGTGGACCTTGATCGCTATCGCAACCTGCTCGAGCAGGAAGCCATCCCGAAGCAGCAGCTCGACACGCAGGCCGCCCTGGTGGCGCAGGAAGAAGGAACGATCAAGGCGGACCAGGCCGCCATCGACAACGCGAAGCTGCAGCTTACGTACTGCCGCATCACGGCGCCGATCAGCGGCCGCATCGGATTGCGGCTGGTGGATCCGGGCAACATGGTCCACGCCAGCGACCCGAACGGCATGCTGGTCATCACCGAGATGCATCCCATCACGGTGGTGTTCACGCTGCCCGAGGACAGCCTGGCGCCGGTGCTGCGGAAGGTGCGGGACGGCGCGGAGCTTCCGGTCGAGGCGTACAACCGGGACAAGACGCAGAAGCTCGCATCCGGCCGCCTGCTGACCACCGATAACCAGATCGATCCGAACACCGGCACGCTGAAGCTGAAGGCGGTCTTCGAGAACCGCGAAAACACGCTGTTTCCGAACCAGTTCGTGAACGTCCGGATGCTGGTGGACGCGAAGCGCGACCAGGTGATCGTTCCCGCGGTCGCGATCCAGCGCGGCTCGCAGGGCACCTTCGTGTACGTGGTGAAGCCGGACAAGACGGTGGAGGCGCGGCCCATCTCGGTGGGCATCGTGGACGGCAACAATGCCTCGATCGAAAAGGGGCTCGAGGCCGGAGAGATGGTGGTTACGGATGGAGCGGACAAGCTGCAGCCCGGCTCCAGGGTGACGGCGGTCACGGACCGTGGAGGTCCGGCGGCGTGAGTCCCTCGCGCATATTTATCCTGCGGCCGGTGGCGACGTCGCTGCTGATGGCCGGCCTCGTGCTGGTCGGCGTGGTGGCTTACCGGCAGTTGCCGGTGTCGGCGCTGCCGCAGGTGGATTATCCGACGATTCAGGTGCAGACGTTCTATCCGGGCGCCGACCCGCAGGTGATGGCCTCCTCCGTCACTGCGCCGCTGGAGCGGCAGTTCGGCCAGGTGCCCGGGCTGAACCAGATGACGTCGATCAGCTCGTTCGGCAGCTCGGTCATCACGCTGCAGTTCGCGCTGAGCCTCAATATCGACGTGGCGGAGCAGGAAGTGCAAGCCGCCATCAACGCCGCGGGCACCTATCTGCCGCGCGATTTGCCGGCCCCGCCGATCTACAGCAAGACGAATCCCGCCGACGCCCCCATTCTGATCCTGGCGCTCACCTCCAGCACGCTGTCGCTGCCGCAGGTGGAGGAACTCGCCGACACGCGCCTGGCGCAAAAGATTTCGCAGTTGCCCGGCGTCGGCCTGGTGAGCATCAGCGGCGGGCAGCGTCCGGCCGTGCGCGTTCAGGCGAACCCGACCGCGCTGGCCTCCTTCGGCATGAGCCTCGAAGACCTGCGCACGGCGCTGGGGCAGGCGAACGTCGATCAGGCGAAGGGCAACTTCGACGGGCCGCAGCAGGCCTGGACCATCGGCGCGAACGACCAGCTCATGTCGGGCAGCGCCTATGCGCCGATCATCGTCGCCTACCGCAACGGCGCGCCCGTGCGGCTCTCCGACGTCGCCACCGTGGTGGACAGCGCCGAGAACGTGAAGCAGGCCGCCTGGGTGAACTCGACGCCCGCAGTCATTCTGAACATACAGCGCCAGCCGGGAACGAACATCATCAACGTGGTGGACCGCATCCAGCAGGTGATGCCGCAGCTCAAGGCGTCGCTGCCTTCCTCGATCCACGTTTTGCCCATCTCGGACCGCACGACGACGATCCGCGCCTCCGTCCAGGACGTCGAGTTCGAGCTGGTGCTCACCATCGGGCTCGTCGTGATGGTGATCTTCCTGTTCCTGCGCAGCCTCTCCGCCACGGTGATTCCGAGCGTGGCCGTGCCGCTGTCGCTGGTGGGCACGTTCGGCGTGATGTACCTGCTGGGGTATAGCCTGGACAACCTGTCGCTGATGGCGCTGACGATCTCGACGGGCTTCGTCGTGGACGACGCGATCGTGATGATCGAGAACATCTCGCGCTACATCGAGGCGGGCGATCCGCCGCTCCAGGCGGCGCTCAAAGGCTCGGGCGAGATCGGCTTCACCATCGTTTCGCTGACGGTCTCGCTGATCGCGGTGCTGATCCCGCTGCTGTTCATGGGCGACGTGGTGGGCCGGCTGTTCCGGGAGTTCGCCGTCACGCTGGCGGTGACCATCGTCATCTCGGCGCTGGTGTCGCTGACGCTGACGCCGATGATGGCCGCGAAGATCCTGCGGCACACGCCGGAAAGCCGCCAGAACCGTTTTTACCGCTTCTCCGAGCGGATGTTCGACCGCGTGATCGAGCGCTACGGCCAGGCGCTGCGCTTCGTGCTGAAGCACCAGACCGCCACGATCCTGGTGGCCGCCGCGACGCTCGCCGGGACGATTTTTCTGTACGTCATCGTTCCCAAGGGATTCTTTCCGGTGCAGGACACGGGCGTGATCCTGGGCATCTCGGAGGCGCCGCAGTCGGTATCCTTCGCGGCGATGGCCGAGAGGCAGCAGGAGCTGGGGAAGGTGATCCTCCAGGATCCGGCCGTCGCGTCGCTCGCTTCTTTTATCGGCGTGGACGGGACCAACACGACGCCGAACAGCGGGCGCATCGAGATCACGCTGAAGCCGCTCGAGCAGCGCGACGCCTCTGCCGCCGAGATCATCCGCCGGCTGCAGCCGAAGCTGGCGCAGGTTCCGGGGATCACGCTCTACATGCAGCCCGTGCAGGACCTGACGGTCGAGAACCGGGTCAGCCGCACGCAATACCAGTACACGATCGAAGCTCCCGATTCGGCCGCATTGAACGAGTGGGCGCCGCGGCTGGTGGACAAGCTCAAGACGCTGCCGGAGCTGCGCGATGTCGCGAGCGATCAGCAGAACGGCGGCCTCGGGCTGCGCCTGGATATCGACCGCGACACGGCCTCGCGCTTCGGGATCACGCCGCAGGCGATCGACGACACGCTCTACGACGCCTTCGGCCAGCGCCAGGTCTCGACCATTTTCACGCAGCTCAACCAGTACCACGTCGTGCTGGAAGCGCAGCCGAAATGGCAGCAGAACGCGGACGCGCTGCGGGACATCTACGTGCGCACGAGCAACGGCGGCCAGGCGCCGCTGAGCACGTTCACGCGCGCCGTTCCGATCGCGGTGCCGCTCGCGGTGAATCACCAGGGCCAGTTCCCGGCCGTGACGCTTTCGTTCAACCTGGCGCCCGGCGCCTCGCTCGGCGGCGCCGTCGATGCGATCCGGAAGGCCACGAGCGACATCGGACTGCCCGCGAGCATCCAGGCGAGTTTCCAGGGCGCGGCGCAGGCCTTCGAATCCTCGCTCTCGAACGAGGCGCTGCTGATCCTGGCGGCGATCGTGACGGTGTACATCGTGCTCGGCGTGCTGTACGAGAGCTACATTCATCCGATCACGATTCTCTCGACGCTGCCCTCGGCCGGAGTCGGCGCCATCATCGCGCTGATGCTGTTCCACGAGGACCTGGGCGTGGTCTCGATTATCGGCATCATCCTGCTGATCGGCATCGTGAAGAAGAACGCCATCATGATGATCGACTTCGCGCTCGAGGCGGAGCGGAACGAGGGCAAGACGCCCGAGGAGGCGATCTACCAGGCGTGCCTGCTGCGCTTCCGGCCCATCATGATGACGACCATGGCGGCGCTGCTCGGCGGCGTGCCGCTGGCGCTCGGCACGGGCGTGGGTTCGGAACTTCGCCGGCCGCTCGGCATCACCATTGTCGGCGGGCTGCTGCTCAGCCAGTTGCTTACCTTGTTCACCACGCCGGTGATTTACCTGGCCTTCGACCGGCTCGGCGGCTGGCTCGGCTGGCATCGCCGCGGCCGCGGCGGCGAGCAGTTGGCGCTGCCGATCGGAGAGTAGCCGTGAGCATCTCCGAGCCCTTCATCAAACGACCGGTTGCGACCTCGCTGCTCACGGCGGCCGTGGCGCTCTCGGGCATCATTGCGTTCCGCCTGCTGCCGGTCGCGCCGCTGCCGCAGGTGGATTTCCCGACGATCCAGGTCTCCGCGGGCCTGCCCGGCGCGAGCCCGGAGACGATGGCCTCTTCGGTGGCGACGCCGCTCGAGCGCCAGTTCTCGCGCATCGCCGGCGTCACCGAGATGACCTCGACGAGCTATCTCGGGTTCACGGGCATCGTGCTGCAGTTCGATCTCAACCGCAACATCGACGCCGCCGCCCGCGACGTGGAAGCGGCCATCAACGCGGCCCGCGGCTATCTTCCCGCGAACCTGCCGAACAATCCGAGCTACCGCAAGGTAAACCCGGCCGACGCGCCGATTCTCATCCTGACGCTGACCTCCGACATCGTGGACAAGGCCCATATGTACGACGTCGCGTCCTCCTTCCTCGCGCAGAAGCTCTCGCAGGTGAACGGCGTCGGGCAGGTGTTTGCGGGAGGCAGCTCGCTCCCGGCGGTGCGCGTCGAGCTGAATCCGAACGTGGTGAACAAGTACGGAATCGGGTTCGAGCAGATCCGCTCGGTGCTGGCGGCGGCGAACGCCAACCGGCCGAAGGGCGAGCTGGCCGGCGCTTCGCAGGCGGTGCAGCTCAGGACCAGCGATCAATTGCTGAAGGCCGCCGAGTACATGCCGCTGATCGTCGCCTATCAGAACGGCGCGCCGGTGCGCCTGTCCGATCTCGGCGAGGTGACGGATTCGGTCGAAGATCTTCGCAACGCCGGGCTCGCGAACGGCAAGCCGGCGGTGCTCCTGGTGGTGTTCCGGCAACCCGGGGCCAACATCATCGAGACGGTCGATCGCGTGCTCGCGCTCATGCCGCAGTTGCAGGCGGCGATCCCGCCCGCGATCCACCTCGGCGTGGCGGTGGACCGCACCACCACGATCCGCGCTTCGGTCCACGACGTCGAGTGGACGCTCATGGTCTCCATCGGCCTGGTGATCATGGTGGTGTTTCTGTTTCTGAGGAACGTCCGGGCCACCTTCATCCCGAGCATCGTCGTGCCGCTGTCGCTCATCGGCACCTGCGGCGTGATGTATCTGGCCGGCTACAGCCTGGACAACCTCTCGCTCATGGCGCTGACGGTGTCGACGGGCTTCGTGGTGGATGACGCGATCGTCGTGATCGAGAACATCACGCGGTACCTCGAGCAGGGCATGCGGCCGCTCGAAGCGGCGCTGCGCGGCTCGCGCGAGATCGGCTTCACGGTGCTTTCCATGAGCACGTCGCTGATCGCGGTGTTCATCCCCATTCTGTTGATGGGCGGCATCGTCGGCCGGCTGTTCCGCGAATTCGCGGTGACGCTCTCGGTGGCGATCGCCGTCTCCATGATGGTCTCGCTCACCACGACGCCGATGATGTGCGCGGGCCTGCTCAAGCACCAGCCGGAGGAAGGCCACGGGCGCCTCTACCGCGCGAGCGAGCGGGCATTCAATGGAATTCTGGGCGCGTACTCCGCCGCGCTGCGCGTGGTGCTGCGGCATCCGGCGATCACGGCCGCCGTGCTGCTGGTCACCATCGGCATGAACGCGTACCTGTTCGTGGCCGTGCCCAAAGGATTCTTCCCGGAGCAGGACGCCGGCCAGATGATGGGCATGATCCAGGCCCAGCAGAACATCTCCTTCCAGGCGATGGAGCGGAAGGTGAAGAAATTCGTCGACATCGTGGTGGCCGACCCGGCCGTGAGCCACGTTGTCGCGTTCACCGGCGGTTCCGGCGGAATGAACACGGGCCGCATGTTCATCGCGCTTAAGGATGTGAGCCAGCGGGCTCCCATCGGCCAGGTGATCGCGCGCATACGGCGCAAGACCGCCGGTATGCCGGGCGCCTCGCTGTTTCTTCAGCCCGTGCAGGATCTGCGCATCGGCGGCCGCATGAGCGGCGCGGCATACCAGTACACGCTCGAGAGCCAGGATCTGAAGGAGCTCAACCAGTGGGCGCCGCGCGTGCTCGCGAAGCTGCGCACGCTGCCGGAACTGGTGGACGTCAACACGGACCAGCAGAACAACGGCCTCGAAGCGCACCTGACGATCGACCGCGACACCGCATCGCGGCTGGGCCTTTCGATGCAGGATATCGACAACGCGCTCTATGATGCGTTCGGGCAGCGGCCCGTTTCCACGATGTACACGGACCTGAATCAATATCACGTGATCATGGAGGCGGCGCCGCGGTACTGGGAAAATCCCTCGACGCTCAAAACGATCTATGTGCGCACGTCCGCGGGCAACAGCGTGCCGCTGGCGGCGTTCACGCGGTTTGAGCCCACGACGACGCCGTTGTCGGTGAACCACCAGGGCCAGTTCCCCTCGGCGACGATTTCTTTCAACCTGCGGCCCGGGGTGGCGCTGGGGCAGGCCGTCGATGCGATCAACGCGGCGGAGCGGGAAATGGGGGCGCCGGCGGATTTGAACGGCAGCTTTTCGGGCACGGCCGAGGCGTTCCAATCCTCGCTGGCGAACGAAGCGGTCCTGGTTCTGACCGCGCTGATCGCGGTGTACATCGTGCTCGGAATTCTGTACGAGAGCTACGTGCATCCGGTCACGATTCTCTCGACGCTGCCCTCGGCCGGCGTCGGCGCGCTTCTGGCGCTGCTGATCTGCCGGACCGAGCTCAGCGTGATCGCGCTGATCGGCATCATCCTGCTGATCGGCATCGTGAAAAAGAACGCGATTCTCATGATCGACTTTGCGCTGGAGGCGGAACGGAACGGCGGCAAGAGCTCGCGAGAGGCGATTTACGAGGCGTGCCTGCTGCGGTTCCGCCCCATCATCATGACCACCATGGCGGCGTTGCTCGGAGCCTTGCCGCTCGCCTTCGGCTTGGGCACGGGCTCGGAGCTGCGGCGCCCTCTCGGCATCGCGATCGTCGGCGGGCTGATCGTGAGCCAGATGCTGACGCTGTTCACGACGCCGGTGGTTTATCTCTATCTCGACAGAGTGCGGCTATGGTTCGAGCGGTTGCGCGCGGGCGCGCGCAGCCTGCGTCGCGAGCGGCAGGAAGCAACGGAAGGGTAAAAGCATGCGTGCGGTTTTCATTGCGCTTCGAAACAGGCAGTCCTTGTGGCTGGGGGCCGCGGCGGCCGGCGCCTGCCTGGCGCTCGCCTCCTGCGGAGCCGGTCCGGCGTACAAACGCCCGGCCGTCCAGACGCCGCCGGCATACAAGGAGAACGTGCCTGCCGGCAACGATCAATGGAAGACGGCGGATCCGAGCGACGGCGTGTTGCGCGGGAACTGGTGGGAAATGTTCGACGATCCGCAACTGAACAAGCTCGAGCAGATGGTGACGGTCTCCAACCAGAACGTGAAGCAGGCCGAGGCCTCGTTCCGCGAGGCGCGCTCGCTGGTCGCCCTCAACAAGGCGAATTACTTTCCCAGCCTCGGCGCGCAGCCATCCATCACGTCTTCGTTCGCATCGTCGAACGCCGGACCGCAGCGGCCCGGAGGCGGAAGCGTCACCAGCCTGCTGAGCATGCCGTTCAGCGTGTCCTGGGAGCCGAATTTCTGGGGCCGCCTCAGCCTGGCCTCGGCGAACGCCACGGCCAACGCGCAGGCCAGCGCGGCGGACCTCGAGAACATGAAGCTGAGCATGCAGGCCGAGCTGGCTTCGGATTACTTCCAGATGGAAGCGATCGACATGGAGCAGAAGCTGCTCAAGGACACGATCGGCGCGTACGCGAAGGCGCTTCAGTTGACGACGGTCCGGTTCAATAACGGGGTCGCATCGAAGGCCGATGTGGCGCAGGCGCAGGCGCAGCTTGCGAGCACGCGCGCGCAGTTGACGGATCTCGGCGTCTCCCGCGCGCAGCTTGAGCACGCGATCGCCGTGCTGACCGGCCAGCCGCCGTCAACTTTCTCGCTCCCGGCCGGCGAGATTCGCAGCGCGCCTCCGAAGATTCCGGCGGGCCTGCCGTCGCAGTTGCTCGAACGGCGGCCGGACATCGCGGCGTCGGAGCGGCTGGTGGCGGCGGCGAACGCCCAGATCGGGCTGGCCAAGGTCGCGTTCTATCCGACGCTTTCTTTGGCCGCAAACGGCGGAGCGGAGGGCAGCAGCTTCGCGAACTGGCTGACGTGGCCGAGCCGGTTCTGGTCGCTGGGCCCGAACATGGCCGCGACGCTGCTCGACTTCGGACGGCGGAAGGCCGGCGAACAGCAGGCCGGCGCCGCTTACGACGCGACGGTGGCTTCCTATCGCCAGACCGTTCTCGGCGCGTTCCAGGAAGTGGAGGACAACCTGGCGGCGCTTCGCCTGCTGGCCGAGGAGGCCGTTCAGCAGGACGATGCCGTCAGGGCCGCCGATGAGTCGCTGCGTCTGGAGATGGACCGCTACAAGGGCGGCACCGCGTCCTATCTGGACGTGATTACCTCGCAGACGATCGCGCTCACGAACGAGCGCGCGGCGGTGCAGATTCTGGGCCGCAGAATGACGGCCTCGGTGCAACTGATTGCGGCGCTCGGCGGCGGGTGGGACGCATCGCAGCTCCCGTCGGACCAGGCCCTGCGCGCGGCTGCGAAGGGGAAGAGCGCGGGCGGCACGACGGCGCAGGCTTTGAAGTAGGCGCACGGGGCACGCGACCGCAAGCGAAGCCGAAGCGCCTGCCGCGGTACCCTGCCGCGGACGGCTCTCAATGCGGCTCAGCGCGCGTCGTCCAAACAGGTGAACTCCCACCCGCAGTACTTGCCCGCGGGCGTTTCGGGCGGGCAGTGAAGGCATTTCGTCGCGATCCGCGGGTCGATGGTCCTGGCAAAGGTGGCGAATTCGACGATGCCGACGCCCTTGCACGGGAATGCAGCGAGGCCTTTGCGCTCGCGGGTCTGCTGGACGCGGCACTCGTCCATGAAGAATCGCAGCCGCCGCCGGTCTTCGGACCACTCGGTGTGCTGGCGGTTGACGGTGGCGTACATGCGCAGGCCGAGCGCTTTTTCGAGCGCCTCCAGACCGCCGCCGGCCGGGATGCCGAAGGTGGTCATGATGCGGCGCGCCTCAACGGCGGCGAATTGGGCCCACGCGGCCGTATCGAGCTCGATGGCTGCTTCCATGCCAAAGCGCTTCTCGGCCGCCAGGAACCAGCAGCCGTCGTGGGCGAGCCAGTTGCGGGCGAAGGCCTCCAGAGCGCGCCACAGTTCCTCGCGGCTCATGGATTGGAAGGCGTTGGAGGGCTCGCTGGCCGGCGCGGCGCCGGCGAGGAGGTCCTGGGCGATCTCGACCGCATCGCGCACCAGCTTGGGGCACAGGGTCCGGAAGAGGTTTCTTTGCCGCGCGTCGGAGAGTCCTTCGATGGTGCTGAGATCGCAGCCGAGCAGATCGGGGCAGCGCGTCGAGCCGTTGCGCGTCTCGAACTCGCGTATGAAGCGCCGGCTGAGGTCGTAGGTCTTTTCCCGCGCGGGGGCTTTGCCCTCCGGTCCCATGCCGGGCCCGGCCAGCCCGATCGCCATCACGGCGCCGGTGACGCATCCGCAGGTGCCGGCGGTGCGCGCCAGCCCGCCTCCGAATCCCGCTGCAATCCGAAGCGCCAGGTCCGGCCCGACGTTCCATTGCCCGGCCAGAGCCGAGAAAACAGCCTGCGAGCAGGAATAGCCCTCTCGAAAACGCGCATCCGCTATTTGGATTGGATTCATGGCGACCGAAACGCAATTATATGATGTCCGGCGGCCCCATTGCCCCGCGGAGCGTGGTAGGATCGCGCTAAGCTGGCGCCGGGCCGCACAGCGCGCCCCGAGAAGCGCCTTGCTGCGATCCCGTCAGAGACGCGCTATGAAGACAGTTCGTTCAACAATGCTGTTCCTGTTGGCGACGGGCTTTTCGGCGTCCGGGGCGACACTTCCGGCGCTGCCGAAGGAGTACCTCGATACGACCCTGCCCGTCCAGACCGGAAGTGTTCTCGAGGTCGCGGCCAATTGCTCGGATCTACAGGCGAAGATCGACGCCGCCAGGCTCGGGGACACCATCGTCATCCCGCAGCAGGCTACCTGCACCGGCAATTACGTGCTGCGCGCCAAACCGGCGGGCTCCGGCTGGATCGTGATCCGCACCTCGGCGATCGCGCAATTGCCGGAAGCGAACCGGCGCATCACGCCCGATTCGGCCCCGCTGCTGCCGAAGATCGTCGCCGCGCGCGGATTGCCGGCCTTCAGCACCGAAGTGGGGACGCACCACTACCGCCTCATCGGTCTGGAAATCACCGCGCCCGAGGATGTGGGGACCAACGACCTCGTCACGCTCGGGGACGGATCCCCGGCCCAGACGACTCTGGCCGGAGTCGCTTCGGATATCGTCATCGACCGCTGCTACATCCACGGCGCGCCGCACCAGAAGATCAAGCGAGGCGTCGCCCTGAACAGCGCGCGCTCGGCGATCATCGACTCGTATATGTCCGAGCTGCACACATCGGCTCAGGATTCGCAGGCCATCGGCGGCTGGAACGGGCCGGGCCCGTACAAGATCGTGAACAATTTCCTGTCCGCATCGACGGAGAACATCATGTTCGGCGGGGCGGATGTTTACATCCCCAACCTCGTGCCGTCGGACATCGAAATTCGCGGCAACTATTTCTTCAAGCCCCTGTCGTGGAAGACCGGCGATCCCAGTTTTGCGGGCGAGACGTGGACGATCAAGAACCTGTTCGAGCTGAAGAACGCGCGCCGGGTGCTGTTGGAAGGGAACCTGTTCGATCAGAGCATGGGCACGTATGCGATTCTGCTCACGGTGCGCGCGGAAAACACGCATGTGCCGTGGGCGGCGGTGGAAGACATCACGGTGACCGGCAACCTGGTGCGGCACGCCGGCGGGGGCGTGGACATTCTCGGCAACGACGACCTGTCCAACAGCCTGGGGATAACGCAACGTGTCCTGATCGCCGACAACGTGTTCGAGGATATCAGCAGGAACTGGGGCCAGTGGGGGATCGGCTTTCTGGTGCTGCGGGGGCCGGTCGACCTGACGATCGATCACAACACCGTGTTCCAGAGTTTCGCCAGCGTGGTATCGGCCGACTCGCCGCTGCCGCCGGCGCAGGGATTCGTCTACACCAACAACATCGCCGCCGGAAATATCGGCGGCACGGGCCTGGGGGCCGGCTTCCCGTCGCTTGAGGCCTTCTTCCCGGGCGCGACCATTGCGGGCAACCTGTTCGCGGGAGCGAAGGCTTCTCTGTATCCCACCGGCAATTATTTTCCGGCGGACCTGAATGCCGTCGGATTCGTCGATCTCGCCGGCGGGAACTACCGGCTGGCTCCTTCCAGTCCGTACCGGGGCAAGTGCGCCGACGGAAAGAATCCGGGAGCGGACATAGATCTCGTGAGTCAAAACGCCGGGATGGTGCTTGCCGGCACGGCAAGGCCGTCCGGAATGCGGACTCCGCGGCGGGAACCGCGGGCGCCGATCCGGTAGAGGGCGGCACCGGGCAATTGCGGCAGCAGCGGAGATGAAAATCCGATAAGCTGAAAATTCGAAGTTCGCTTGTCACCCGAAAGCGGAGAAATGAATCCGCATCTCTTAAGGTGAACTGGAAGTAGAAGCAGTAATGAGAGATTCGAACGGATTCGTGTCGCCGGTCCGGCACGCCTTCCTGAGCGAAAAGGGAGTCCTCGGCTTCGGGTGGGTCGGCGGCCTGCTTGTATTTGTGGCGCTGACGGGCGTCGGGATGTGGCTGCTGCCGTTCGGCGTGTATCCCCAGGTGGTGACGCTTCTGCACACCGCGTTGGGCATCCTGATAGCGCCGGCGTTCGCCGTCTGGCAACTGAGCCACTGGCTGGGAACGCGGAAAGCGCCGCGGCGGTCTCGAAAAGTGGCCGGGTACGCCGGTTTCTGGCTGCTGGCCGCGAGCTGCGCCTCCGGACTCGTGCTCGCATGGCAGGCGGTCTTCGGCTTGCATATCGGCGGCGGCTGGGACCGGATTCACTTGTGGACCGGCATCGCTTCGCTGCCGCTTCTGGCCTGGCACCTGGTGCCCGCGCCGGCACGAAACGGCGTGAATTACGGGCCGGCGCGGCGGCGCATGTGGCGGCTGGCTGCCGGGAGCGCGGGCGCTCTGGCGGCGCTGAGCGCCGCGATTGCGTTGGCCTGGCTGAATGCGAATCCCGTGGCGAAAGACGATCGCGATTACGGGCGGGATTTTTTCGCGCCTTCGAACTCGAACACCGCCGATGGACGTCCGATCGCCGCGGGCGTGCTCGCCAACTCGGCTTCCTGCGGGACCTCGGACTGCCATTCGGCGATCTACGAAGAATGGCGCGCGAGCGCCCACCGGTGGTCGGCCGAGGATCACTTCTTCCAGGCCGTCCGCAGCGCGGTGACGGACCTGCACGGAACGGGGGCCACCATCAAGTGCGGCGGGTGCCACGATCCGGTATCTCTGCTTTCCGGACATAAAGACCCGAAGCTCGGCACGAGCGCGCCGGGCTACAAAGAAGGCGACTCCTGCGTGGTGTGCCACGCGCTGCGCCGCGCGGACGAGCGCGGCATCGGCAGTTACACCATCGGGGCGCCGAAAGCCTACCTCTACGACTACGCGACCGCCGGCTTCGGCAAGTTCGTCAATCATTTCCTCATCCGGGCGTATCCCGCGCAGCACAGCCGCGACTACAATCTGACGCCGGTGAAGCGCCCCGATTCCTGCGCGCCGTGCCACAAGGAATTCGATGTGGTCGACGAAAAGCTCGGCCCCGTACAGGTGGAGACGCAGTACGACGACTGGAAGACGGCGAAGTGGAACACGGAGCGGGATCCGGCCAAGCGCCTTTACTGCCAGCAGTGCCACATGTATTACGTCGAAGGGGCGCCCGACGCCTACGACGCGAAAGCCGGCCTCGGCGCTTCGCACCGCAACCACTGGTTCGCGGCCGGCAACCAGTACATGCCCGGCGCGCTGGCCTCGCCGGATGCCGCCGCGCAGGCCGAGCGCGTGACGGAATGGCTGCACGGCAAGCGCGAAGTGAAGGAAATCGCGAAGGTGTGGCCCCAGGGGCCGGTGATGCCGATGAAGCTTGTGACGCCGGAAGCGGCCGCGCCGGGCGGGGTCGTGAAGCTGCAGGTTGTGGTCACGAACCAGAAAGCGGGGCACAGTTTCCCGACCGGGCCGCTGAACATCGTGCGTTCGTGGGTCGAGGTGATCGTGCGCGATGCGGCTGGCGCCGAGATCTATCATTCGGGCGGCCTCGACGACGGGTGGCACATCGAGCCCGGCTCGTACATTATCCGGCCGGTCGCAATCGATTTGAAAGGGCGCCAGATCATGATGCCGGACCTGTGGCATCCGGCCGGCCCGAAGTTCAAGCAGGCGATCCCGCCGGGCAAATCCGAGACGTTCGACTACGAGTTCAAGGCGCCTGCGGGCGCAAAAGGGCCGCTTTCCGTCGAGGCGCGTTTGCGTTACAGGAAAGCGAACCAGTTTTTCATGGATTCGGTTTATGGCCGCGGGCGCGTGACGACCCCGGTGACCGATGTATCGGGCGCGAGAGCGGAGATCGCGCTGACGAGTAAGTGAGGGCGGCGCAGGAATGAGGTTTGCACATGGGCAGTAAGTTGAGCAGACGGGAGTTACTTCGCCGGTCATCGATTGCCGGCGCACTCGCTGCCACGACATCGGCGGCCTCGGCGGAGGCTCTGAATCCCCCGGGGCAGGCCGGCGCGACGCGCGCCGCCCAGATCGCGACCAACTGCGAGATGTGCTTCTGGCGCTGCGGCGTGCTGGCGGAAGTGCGCGACGGCAAGGTGGTGAAGCTGCAGGGCAACCCGGATCATCCGCTTACCTCCGGCCGCCTGTGCGCGCGCGGCAACGCGGGCGTCGAACTGCTCTACGATCCGGACCGCCTGAAGCGGCCCATGCTGCGAACGGGCGCGCGGGGCGAGGGCAAGTTCAAACCGGTGAGTTGGGACCAGGCGCTCGACTTCCTCGCGGCGCGCCTGAAGGACCTGAAGCTGAAGTACGGCGCCGAGAGCGTCGCCATGTTCCCGCACGGCGCTGCCGCGGGCTTTTTCAGCACGCTCATGAAGGCGTTCGGCACTCCCAACAGCGCGGAGCCCGCATTCTCGCAGTGCCGGGGCCCCCGCGAGGTCGGCTATGCGCTGACGTACGGCTCGGGGCTGGGCTCGCCCGAGCCGGTGGACCTGGAGGAAGCGAAGCTGATCGTGCTCATCGGCTCGCATATCGGCGAGAACGTCTTCACCTCGCAGGTCACCGCCTTTGCGTCGGCGCTTGCGAACGGCGCGAAGCTCATCGTGGTGGATCCGCGCTTCTCGGTGGCCGCTTCGAAGGCCGACTGGTGGCTGCCCATCCGCCCCGGCACCGACATCGCGCTGCTGCTGGCGTGGATGAACGTGCTCATTGGGGAAGGGCTGTACGACAAGGAGTACATCGCGCAGTACGCTTCGGGACTGCCGGAGCTCGAAGCGCACGTGCGCGAGTTTACGCCGGAGTGGGCGGAGGCGATCACCGAGCTGCCGGCCGCGCAGATCCGCGAGACGGCGCGCGCGATGGGGGCGGCGAAGCCCGCCGTCGCGCTGCATCCCGGGCGGCACGCCACCTGGTACGGCGACGATACGCAGCGCTCGCGCGCCATGGCCATCGTCACCGCGCTCACCGGAAGCTGGGGCCGCAAGGGCGGCATCTTCCTGCCGACGCCGCTGAAGCCCGGCAAGGCGGCCATTCCTCCATTTCCGAAGCCGGCGCGCGAGCGCGCGGACGGCGCGGGCACGCGCTATCCGTTCGCCTCCGAGGAGCAGGGCCTGACGCTCGGGCTTGTCGAGGCGACGCGCAGCGGGCAGCCGTATCCCATCAAGGGTTGGATCGTGTACGGGCAGAACGTGCTCGAGAGCATTCCGCAGCGGCAGAAGACGCTCGAAGCGATCAGGCAACTGGAATTGATGGTGGTGGTGGATGTGCTTCCGATGGAGCAGGTCAACTACGCCGATCTCGTGCTGCCCGAAGCCACCTACCTGGAGCGCTACGACGCGCCGGCGGTGACCGAGAGCGCCAAGCGCCCGTTCGTCGCGCTGCGGCAGCCGGCGGTCCAGCCGCTCTACGATTCGAAGCCCGGCTGGTGGATCGCGAAGGAAATGGCGCGGCGGCTGGACCTCGAGGCCTGGTTCCCGTGGCAAAATCCGGACGAGCACCTGCGGACGCTGATCCGCCCTTTGGGCATCAACGAGCGCGAGCTTCGGGTGCGCGGCGCGGTGGCGTTCGAAGGCCGCCCCTACATCGAGGACCGGCGGCCGGAAGACGGGCCGCTTTTCGCGACGCAAAGCGGCAAGATCGAAATCTACTCGCCGATGCTGAAGCAGATGGGCTACGATCCGCTGCCGCGCTATACGCCGGTGACGGATCCGCCGCCGGGCTCCTTCCGGCTGCTCTACGGGCGCTCGCCGGTGCATTCCTTCGCGCGCAGCGAGAACAATGCGTGGCTCGACGCGCTGATGCCGGAGAACAGCGTGTGGATCAATGCCGACGTGGCGAAGGATCTGCGCCTGGCGCCCGGCGAGCGGGTCGTGCTTGTGAACCAGGACGGCGTGGAGAGCCCGCCCGTGCTGGTCGAGATCACAGCGGCGATGCGCCGCGACTGCGTGTACATGGTGCACGGGTTCGGGCACCAGTCGCGGGCGCTGCGCCGCGCCTATGGCCGCGGCGCTTCCGACACGCAACTGATTACGCGCGTCGGCATCGATCCGCTGATGGGCGGCACGGGCATGCGCGTGAACTTCGTGCGCGTGCGGAAAGCGGGGGCGTGAGCATGGCGCGATACGCGATGGTGACGGACCTGAGGAAATGCGTCGGCTGCCAGGCCTGCACGGTGGCCTGCAACTCCGAGTGGGGCGTGCCCGCCGGATTTGCGCGAACGCACGTGCATTTTACGCCGGTCGCGGGTACGTTCCCGAATCTGGTGGAAAGCTCGTACGTGGCGCAGTGCAATCATTGCGACCACCCGCCGTGCGTCGGCGCGTGCCCGACCGGCGCGACCTTCCAGGCCGAAAACGGCATCGTGAAGATCGACCGCGGCCTGTGCATCGGCTGCGGCTTCTGCGTCGAGGCTTGCCCTTACGATGCGCGCTTCATCGACCCCGCGATCAATAAGGCCGACAAGTGCGATTTCTGCTCGGCGCGCATCGCGAACGGCCTGGAGCCGGCCTGCGTGAAGACGTGCACGGCGCACGCGAAGTTCTTCGGCGATCTTGAGGACCGCTCGAGCGCCGTGTTCAAGATGGTGTACGTCGATGGCGCGCGGAGGAACGAAACGAGTCAGGTGGCGCCGGGGCCGAACGTGTATTACCTCGGCAAGCAGGAGAACGTGGATCTGGCGCTGGCTTCGTTCGCGCCGCGCCTGCCGCGGCTGCTCAGGCCCGCCGAGGCGTGGAAGAAGCTGCTGAAGCCGCTCATCATCGCGGCGGTCGGGGCGACGTTCCTCGGCCAGGCGGTTGCGTTCTTCCATCAACTGACATCCGGGGAGAAGCAATTCGATGACTAGCGTAATTCGGGGACAGGCTACGAAATCCCTAAATAGGGCGCGCACACCCGAATTTGGTGAAAGCGTAGCCTGTCCCCGAAATAGGAGGCGGGTCGATGCCCTTTGAAATATTGCCGGCCGCTCCGGTTCCTTTAACATCCGAGCAGGCGGAGGTGATGTCGCAGCGGCAGCTCAAGAAACATCACGTCGCGGTCATCCTGCTGCACTGGTTCAATGCGATCGTGTGGTTCTTCGAGCTCCTCACCGGCGCGGCGCTGATCATCTCGGCCAATTACCGCGTGATGCCGGAATGGTACACCGACATTGTGTCCGCCATGTTCGGCACGCGGGCCAACATGCTGCACTTTCACATCGCGCTCGGCCTGACTTGGATCGCGGTGTTCCTGGTTTACGGCACGTTCGGCTGGCGGACGTACCTTCACATGGAAGTGCTCGAGCGCGAGATCGGCCTGGACCGCGAGGATTTCGACTGGCTGCGCATCCGGCTGCTGAACCTGCTCAGGCGCACGCACAAGCCGCTGCCGCCGCAGGGCATCTACAACGCGGGCCAGAAGCTGTTCGCGCTGCTCGTCTACATCATGATCCCGGTCATCATGCTGACCGGCCTGGTGATGACGTTCCACTGGTTCGGCGCGGCGGCGGTCGCGTGGGCGATTCCGATCCATTTCGCCGCGGTCGGGATGGTGGTCTCGGGGCTGATCGTGCACGTCTACATGGGCGCGGTGTTTCCCGAGGAGAAGCCGGCGTTCTTCTCCATGATCACCGGCATGGTGAACGAGCTGTACGCATACCGGCATCATTTCAAATGGTGGAAAGAGGTCAAGATGGAAGAACGGGAATGGGCGCGGGAGATTGAAGGCGGGGCGCCCGCGGCGGCGCCCGTGCGGGCGGCGGGCGGCGGCGCTCCCGGGGCGATCCGGCGCGCGCTGCGGTCGCCGGAATATTGGCCGCCGTACGCGGCGGGGTTCGGGCTCGGGCTGACGCTGCTCGCCACATTCGTGATTGTCGGCCAGGGCCTCGGCGCATCGGGCGCGTTCACGCGCTGGCTGGTGGCGCTGCTGGGAGCTGTTGCGCCGGACTATACGGCTTCGAGCCCGTACTGGGGCGGCTATTTCCAGCCCGGACAACAATCGCCGCTGTTCGATTTCCTGGTCTTCGAGCTGATCGGCGCGGCGGTGGGCGGCTGGGTTTCCGGATGGTTGTCCGGACGGCTGCGGATCGCGGTGGATAAAGGCCCGCGCATCTCGAAGCACACGCGCTACGCGCTGGCGCTCGGCGGCGGAATTCTGACCGGCCTCGGCGCGAGGCTTGCCCGCGGCTGCACCAGCGGTCTGGCGCTTTCCGGCGGCGCCGTGCTCTCGGCCGGCGCGTTCGTCTTCATGATGAGCGTCTTCGCCGCGGGCTTCATCGGAGCGTACTTCATGCGGAGGTATTGGCTATGAGCGCGCCTTTCATCGGATCGCTTTCGACGCCGGTCTTCGTGGTCGTCTCGCTCGCGCTTGGCTTCTTCTTCGGGTTCTTCCTGGAGCGGGCCGGCTTTTCGAGCGCGAAGAAGCTGACGGCGCAGTTTTATTTTAAGGATTGGTCGGTGCTGAAGGTGATGTTCACGGCGATTGTGACGGCGATGCTGGGCATCGGGTATCTGGCGATGCTCGGCTGGCTCGACATGAGCCAGGTGTTCGTGCCGCCGACGTTCCTGTGGCCGCAGCTTGTGGGCGGGCTGCTGCTCGGAGCGGGATTCATCGTGGGGGGATATTGCCCCGGCACGTCGGTGGTCGCGGCGGCCATCGGCAAGCTCGACGCCCTGTTCTTCATCGCCGGCATTTTCGCCGGCATCTTCCTGTTCGGCGCGGCGCTGCCCGGGTTCCAGGGTTTCAACGCGTCGGGCTCGCTCGGCGCGCTCACGCTGCCGATGTGGCTGAACGTGAACAGCGTGATCGTCATCCTCGCGGTGGCGCTGGTGGCCCTCGGCGCGTTCTGGGCGGCGGAGAAGTCCGAAGGCCCGTGGCGGCTTTTCGCGCGCACTTACGGAAAGGGATTAAAAGGAGAGACGCGGTCATGAATTTCGAACTCAAGCTGGGAGGCAAGCGGCTGGCTGCGGCCATCGTGGCGCTGCTCGCGGTGACGCTGGCGCTGGCGGGAGCCATCGCGCAAGGCACGGGCGCCGGGCCGGTGAACGCGGCGGCGGTGGCGCAGGCGGCCAACGACGAGAAGGACCACGTCACGCCGGGCGAGCTCGCGCGCTGGATTCTCGAGAAGCGCCAGGACTACCAGTTGATCGACATCCGCGAGCCGTGGCGCTACGACGATTACCACATCCCGACCGCCATAAACATCCCGTTCACGCAGCTCTTCACCGACGCGGGCCTGAAGCAACTCTCGCGCGAGAAGAAGATCGTCTTGTACGGCTACGGCGCGGGGCACGCGGCCGAGGGGCAGCTTCTGCTGAGCATGAAGGGCTACAACGCGTACTCGGTGCGCGAAGGAATCGTGCAGTGGTGGGAAGAGATCATGACGCCGCTCAGCGTCCGATCCGACAGCCCGTCGCCCGCCGGCTATCGCGAGGCCAAACAGTTGCGCGAGCAGTTCCTGGGCGGTGCGGCGAAACCGTCGGCCGCCGCAACGCCAACCGAAGCCGCGCCCCCGCCGCCGCCAACGCCCCAGCCGACTCCGGCCAACAAGCTCAAGCTCGGGCGGGGGTGCTCGTAAGGCGCCACCCGCAGCCGGTGGCAGGAATTTGCAGCGCGCTGCAATGCTTGCGCCCACCACCACCGCGGTGCGCAGGCTTTGCGCACCGCCTTCCCGCCGGCCCGAGCTTTTTCAGCAATTTGAGTTTTTCGGATCATGGTTTCCGGTTTGCTCCTCTACTCGCGATGGCCGAATTCAATCCATTTCGAACAGGAGCGAACATGAAGAACAGATTGTCCGTTGGAATTCTTTCGATCGCGTTTGCGGCATCGTGCTGCGCGCAGGGCATGCGCGGGGCCGCCCGGCCGGATCCGGGCGCAGTTCAAGTGATCGAAGGGACGGTCACGGCCGTGAACATCGCATACGGCGCGCAGTATCCGTCCATCGTGGTGAACGGCGCTACCATCAAAGTCGCGCCGCTCTGGTATCTTCTGGAGAACGATTTCGAGCTGAAGACGGGCGACAGCGTGAAGGTTACCGCGGCCCCCTGCAACCAACCCGGTGCGACCGATCTGTACGCGCTCGAAATCGTGAACACCACCACGAACACGACAATCAAGCTGCGCGATGAGAGCGGACTGCCGCTCTGGGGCGGCGGGCGCGGCCGGCGGGGCGGGCTGAATGCGATGAATACGAACTCTGGGGCGCGCGGCGGTCCAAATGGGATGCGCGCGAATACGGCGGCGCGCGGCGGCTGCATCGATCCCGCCAGCGTGCGGACCGTTACGGGAGTCGTCGCGGCCGTCAATGCCGGCGCCGGCATCCAGATGCCGACGCTCACGCTGAAAACCGCCGACGGGCAGTCGATCACGATGAAGATCGGCCCGGAGCGCATCCTGCTCGCTAACGATTTCGAACTGAAGCCGGGAGACCAGGTGACGGCGAAGTACGCGCTGGCGACCTGCACGAACGAATACGTCGCGCTGGAGTTGACGAACTCGGCGGGTCTCACCGTCGTGCTGAGAACGCTGTGACGCCTCTGTGAGACCGGCATCGGACCGCAACCAGGGCGACCGCGGCGAGCGCAAGGGAAACGGGGACGAAGCTCGCCGGGCCGCCCGGTCCGATGCCGTACAGCTTGCTCCCGGCGCGCGCGTCCTCCCGCCTGCGGGACGCCCATCGGCCGTTCGTGTCCAGGCCCAATTGTCCGGAAGATAGGGCCGCCCGCGCCGGCAGAGGGTAACTCCACCAAAGCGGCGCGCATCCCTCAATTAAGACCATGCTGGAAGATTTGTTACGCCCCCAACACCTTTTGGTGATCCTTGCGATCGCGCTGTTGTTTTTCGGGCCGCAGAAATTGCCTGAGCTCGGCAAAGGTCTTGCGCAAGGCATCCGTGGATTCAAGGAAGGACTGAAGGGCGGGGACGAGCCGCCGAAGAGCTGAGTCGGCTCGCGGCTGCTGGCAATCGAATTGCTTTGATTTTGGTGGATTGTGTGAGGGGGACCGCCGGCGGGTCCATCGTCAGGCACATCCGCCCAGCAGGAAGTGTCGGCGTTGCTTCGCCGGTGGCCTACCCTGAAGTCCCCGCCGATCCCCCGTGCAACAATCCTCGAATCGTATTGAGCAGATCCCTGGAAGAGAACGGCTTGCGGAGGAACGCGCCCGGCATCGGTTCCCGGTTCATGAAGCCGGAGATGAAGAGCACCCGCACGCCGGGCCGCTCGCTCTTCAACCAGGCGTAAACGTCGGCGCCGCCCATGCCGGGCATGACGATATCAGCGACCAGGACGTCGATATCGCCCCTGTATTTGCGCGCCTTGTCGAGCGCATCTTCCCCGCTGCCGCTCGCCAGGACCTCGTAGCCTGCGTTCTTCAGAACCTGAGTGATCAGCTTCCGGATCGCAGTCTCGTTCTCAACGACAAGAATTGTTGCCATGGCCCGCTCTGAGCTGGCCCGGCGAATTGGCCGCCGGACCCCTCGCGGCAATTATAGCGCCACAAAGTGACGCCGCCCGAATCGCGACGCCATCCATAAGAGTTGAAACGTCTTTGCTCCGAAACCGTCGTATGCTGAAGGTAAGTTGAAGTTTTTTTGTGGTAAGGAGGAGTCCGGATGCTGCCTGGGGTGCGGTTCGCCGCTCGAGTCGTCATCCTGCTGTCTGCCTTCGTGGGAATCGCCGCGCGCGTGGCGTGCGCGCAGGGCGCCGCCATTTCGCTCTCCGATGCCATGGATCTCGCGATGGCCAACAATCCCTCGCTCAAGGCGCAGCGGCTGAACATCGACCAGGGGAAGGCGAACGAGATCACCGCCGGTCTCCGGCCGAACCCGATCTTCGCCTCTTCGAACGAAGATTTCCCGTTCTTTTCTCCCGCATACCTGAGTGTGAACAACCTCGCGACGAATCAGGAGTTCAACCAGAATGTGACGTATCTGTTCGAGCGCGGCGGCAAGCGGCAGAAACGGGTGGCAGTCGCTCGCGACGCCACGCAGGTGGCCGCGCAAACCTTTGCGGACCAGGAGCGGCAGGTGCGCTTCGAGGTGGCTCAGGCCTTCATCGGGGCGCTGTTGGCCAAATCGAACCTCGACTTTGCGCGGCAGGATCTGAGCGACTACTCGTCGGTCGTCGAGATCAACCAGAAGCGTTACGAGGCCGGCGACATCTCGCGCGGCGATTTCCTGAAGATCGAGCTGCAAAAGCTGCAATTCCAGCAGGACGTGGCGGCCGCCGAGCTGGCGTTCGAGCAAAGCAGGATCGGGCTGCGGCAGCTCATCGGCTTCAATGCCGTTCCGGAAAACTTCACCCTCGTCGGGACGCTCGAGCACCAGAAACGCATCCTGGTGCTCGATGAGCTTCAGAAGCAGGCGCTGCTGAACCGGCCCGATTACGAAGCCGCGCGAACCGGCGTCGCGCTCGCGCAGCACACGGTTTCGCTCGCGTATGCGGACCGCGCCGTGGACATCACCGGCGAGACCGAGTACAAGCGAAACGGGCCGGTCAACGGCTGGGGGTTCGGGCTGGCGGTGCCGATTCCGGTATTCAACCGCAACCAGGGCGAGATCGCGCGCAGCGAGGTGGCCGTGCGGCAGGCGCAGCATCAACAGACGGCCGCCCGCGAGGCCGTGCTCACCGACGTTCAGAACGCATATCAGACCTACCGAAACTCCGAACAGGTGTTGAGCCTGTTCGAAGCGGGCTACCTTGAGCAGGCGCAGCAATCGCTCGAGATCAGCCGCTACGCGTTCCAGCGCGGCGGCGCGAGCCTGCTGGACCTGCTGGATGCCGAGCGGAGCTATCGCTCGACCCAGGTGGCCTACCGCCAGGCGCTCGCCGCTTACATGACCAGCCTGGAACAGATCAACTTTGCGGTTGGTACGCGGGTGATTCCATGAGACGATGGCTGCTCTTTGCCGCTCTGGCGGCGCTCTCGTTGTTTGTTTCGGCCTGCGATACGGAAAAAGCGGCGCTGGCCGATCCCAGCCGGCAGGCGTCCTTGAACCCGCAGCGCGCGTCCGATTACTCGCTCACTCCGGATCAACTTGCCCATATCAAAGTGGAGCCGGTCCTGCGCGCGAGTTGGGCCGAGGCGATCCACACCACCGGCACTGTGGACTGGAACGCAAACAGCACCACGCCGGCCATTACGCAGGTCAACGGCCCCATCGTGCACCTGCTGGCGAACCCGGGCGACACGGTGACCGCGGGCCAGCCGCTGCTGTTCGTCAGCAGCCCGGACGTGGTCAACGCGGTCGCCGCGTACCGGAAGGCGCGCAACCGCCAGCAGCTTGCGCAGCGCGCTCTTGAGCGCAACGCCGATCTTCTGAAGCACGATGCCATCGCAAAGAAGGATTACGAAAGCTCCGAGGCCGACCTGAACGACGCGACGACCGACGTCGAAAACTGCCTCGAAGCGCTGCGCATCTTCGGCATCTCGAAGGAGGACATCGCGGCGGCGGACCGGCAGAACGCGGCCATCAGCCCCGAACTGCCGGTGCGCGCGCCGGTCGGCGGCGTCATCGTGCAGAAACTCGTGGCGCCCGGCCAGCTCATCCAGGCCGGCTCGACGATCTGCTACGTCATCAGCGACACCTCGACGGTCTGGGTGCAGGGCCACATCTTCGACCGCGATCTGGCGTCCGTCCGCCCCGGTGACACGGTCGAGGAGACCAACCCGTCGCTGGGCGTGGTCTTTCACGGCGTCGTCGAGTACATCGGCGCGGCGCTCGATCCGGCCACCCGCACCACGCCCGTGCGCATCGTCACGCGCAATACGCGCGGGCTGCTCAAGAAAGACATGTTCCTCGACGCCGTCATTCACACGCGCACGCGCCGCAACGTCCTCACCATCCCCTCGGCGGCCGTGCTTCGCAACGAGCAGAACGAGCCGTACGTTTACGTCCAGGCGCAGCCGGGGCGCTTCGAGCGCCGGCTGGTGGGACTCGGCGCGCAGCAGGACGGGCGCACGGAAGTCGTGTCGGGCTTGCAGGAAGGCGAGCAGGTGGTCGCCGAAGGCAGCCTCTTTCTGCAGGGGAGCTAGCGGCCACACATCATGATTGCGCGCATCGTTTCGTTCGCTCTGTCGCAGCGTTTTCTGGTGATCGCCGGCGCCATCGCCCTCATGATCTGGGGCGCGGTTGCGTTCCAGAACCTGCCCATCGACGCCTATCCCGACCTGGCACCGCCGCACGTCGAGATTGTGAGCCAGTGGCCCGGGCACGCGGCCGAAGAGGTCGAGCGGCTCATCACGGTGCCGCTCGAAGTGGAGATGAACGGCCTGCCGGGCCTGGATTCGTTGCGCTCCATTTCGCTCTACGGCCTGTCGTCGATTCAGATGAATTTCGATTTCGGCGCCGACCCGTACTTCGTGCGCGATCAGGCTTTCCAGCGCATCGCCTCGGCGGCCGTGCCGGCCGGCGTCCAGCCTTCGCTCTCGCCGCTGTTCAGCCCGAGCGGCCTGATCTACCGATACGTGCTCGAAAGCCCGGACCGCAGCCCGCAGGAGCTGAAGACGATCGAGGACTGGGTGATCGAGCGGCAATACCGGGCGATCCAGGGCGTGGCCGACGACTCCGGCTTCGGCGGCACGACGATGCAGTATCACGTGCTGCTCGATCCCAAGAAGCTGTTCGCCTACGGCGTCAGCGTGCCCCAGGTGGTGCAGCAGCTCTCGAATAACAACGCGAACTCGGGCGGCGGATTCTACACGCAGGGCGGGCAGTTCTACTACATCCGCGGACTCGGGCTGGTGCGCGACACGCGCGATATCGGCAATGTTCTGCTGGCCTCGCACGGCGGCATTCCGGTGTTCGTGAAGGATGTCGCCCAGGTGCAGATCGGCCACGCCGTGCGGCTGGGCCAGTTCGGCTTCATGAACAACGACGACGCGGTCGAAGGCGTCATGCTGATGCGCGTCGGCGAGCAGGCGCAAGTGATCTTGCAGAAGGTGCGCGAGGTGACCGATCACCTGAACCGCGACGTGCTGCCGCGGGACGTGAAGATCGTCCCGTATTACGACCGCAGCACACTAATCGACGAGACCACGCGCACGGTGGAAGGGAATCTGCTCCGCGGCATGCTGCTCGTGCTCGTGATTCTCGGCCTGTTTCTGCTGAGCGTGCGCACGGCGCTGATCGTTGCGATCACCATTCCGTTCGCGCTGCTGTTCTCGTTCATCTGCCTCGACTGGCGCCACATCCCGGCGAACCTGCTGTCGATCGGCGCGATCGATTTCGGCATTATCGTGGACGGCGCCGTGGTGATGGTGGAGAACATTTTCCGCGAGCTGGCCGATCGCGGGGAGCGCGGCGTGGTCGATGTGATTCGCGCGGCGGCGGGCGACGTCGAGCGGCCCATCTTCTACGCGGTCGCGGTCATCATCGCGGGATACCTGCCGATTTACGCGCTCCAGGGGCCGTCGGGCCGGCTCTTCCGTCCGATGGCGCACACGATGTCGTTCGCGCTGCTCGGCTCGCTCGTCTGCACGCTGACGCTGCTGCCCGTGCTCTGCGCCTATTTCCTGCGGAAGCGCATCCGCGAGCCGCGCATCGGCTTGTACGAACGCATACGGGACGCTTACGGCCGGCTGCTCGGCTTGTGCCTGCGGCATCGCGCGGCGACCATCGTTGTCTGCCTCGCGATCCTCGGTGGCTCCCTCTCGCTCGTTCCTTCCGTCGGCGCCGAGTTCATGCCGCACCTCGACGAGGGCGCGCTCTGGGTCCGCGCCACCACGCCCTACACGATCTCGTTCGACGAAGCGGCCCGGCTCTCGCCGCAGATTCGCAATATTCTCCGTAGCTTCCCGCAGGTGACGATCGTCGCCAACGAGCTCGGGCGCCCCGACGACGGCACCGACCCGACCGGTTTCTTCAACAACGAGTTCTACGTCGGCCTTAAGCCGTACCGCGACGCGGCATGGCAGGGCGAGATCCGTACCAAACCGCAGTTGATTGCCGCGATCCAGAAGAAGCTCGCGGTGTTTCCGGGCGTCGTCTTCAACTACACGCAGCCCGCCGAGGACGCCGTGGACGAAGCGGAGACCGGCCTGAAGAGCGCGCTTGCCGTGAAGATTTTCGGGACGGACCTGAACGTGCTCGAAGCGAAGGCCCGCGAAGCCCGCGCGGCGCTCTCGAAGGTTCCCGGCATCACGCACATTGCGATGGTGCAGGAACTCGGGCAGCCCAGCCTCACGATCACGCCGGACCGCGAAAAGATCGCGCGCTACGGCCTGAACGTCTCCGATATCAACGCGCTCATCTCGACGGCGCTCGGCGGCACGGCGGCCACGCAGGTGATCCAGGGCGAGCAGCAGTTCGATCTTGTCGTGCGCATGCAGGAGCCGTTCCGCAAGGACATGGACGCGATCTCGAACCTGCTCATCACGACGCCGGACGGGCAGAACCTGCCGCTCAGCCAGTTCGCCGATATCAAAGTGGAAAACGGCGCGTCGTTCATCTACCGCGAGAACAATTCGCGCTACATCGGCGTGCAGTTCAGCGTCGAGGGCCGCGATCTGGCGAGCGCGGTCGGCGAGGCGCGGCGGAAGGTGGCCGATGCCGTGAAACTGCCGCTCGGATACCGCTTCGACTGGGGCGGGGAATACAAGGACTATCTCGCTGCGCGGCATCAGATGGCGTACATCCTGCCGTTGACGGTGGTGCTGATTCTGGCGATCCTGTTCGCGCTCTACGGCAACCTGAAATTCCCGGTCGTCATCATTCTCAGCGTGTTGATGACCGAGCCCGTGGGCGGCCTGATCGCGCTCAAGGTCACCAACACGCCTTTCAGCGTGTCCTCGATGCTCGGCTTCGTGGCGCTGATGGGCGTCGCCGTGCAGACCAGCGTCATCCTGTACTCGTTCATCAACAAGCTGCGGCGGGAAGGCCTCGGCATTCGCGAAGCCACCACCGAGGCGGCGCTGCTGCGGCTGCGCCCCATCATGATCACGGCGCTGGTGGCCTGCCTCGGCCTGCTCCCCGCGGCCATGTCGACGGGCATCGGCAGCGACTCGCAGAAGCCGTTCGCCATCGTGATCGTCGGCGGCCTGCTGTCGCGCCTGCTGCTCTCGATTTTCCTCGCGCCGGTGCTCTACTCGCTGGTGGCCCGCGACCGGGACGTGCTGCAAGTCTGAAAAACCGGTGACAGTATACTCATTTCCGGTTTTTCGCCGCCGGGTTGGATAGAATCATATCTGCATGGATCCCAGTGCTGTCGAACCGGTCACGCCGCAGGAGATCATCACGCTCGTCCTGGCGGAAATGGAGGCCGAGATGGCGCCGTCCTACTACTCGGTCGTGGTCCGCAGCGTCTACCAGGTGTACCTGCACCCGGACGAAATGGAGCGGTTGCGCCCGGTGCTGCCGCACGTGCGTGATGAAGCCATCCGGGCGCTCAACGAGCGCCTGATGACGCTGAACCGGCCGAAGTGGGCGTGGCTGCCGTTCGGCCGCCCGAAGCAGAAGCGCTACAAGACGCTCGGCGACTGGGTGATCGAATTTCACGAGAATACGGACGACGACGCGGCCGAGAATCCGCTCGTCATCCACTCGGCGTTCGCGCTGCCGCGCGCGCTCGACGACCGCGTGGGCGCGATGACCGAGCGCGTCGTGCGCCGGGCCGCCGGCGGCCAGACCAGCGCCACGACCCGCACCGGCACGGCCGAAACGAAGCCATCGAAGGCCGCGGTCTACGCGCTGCTCGAGTACGAGGACAACACCGGCCCGCACAGCTACGAGGTAACGAAGAATCAGGTGAAGATCGGGCGCGGCGGCGAGCACGTCTGGGTCGATCTGAAGCTCGGCGCCACGCGCGACGTCTCGCGCGAGCACCTGCAACTACGGCGGGACGCGTCGGCAGGCCGCTTCTACATCAAGGACCTGAGCAAGCTCGGCACCACGGTGAACGGCCGCGCCGTGCCGCCGAGCATCGCGGTAGAGAACGGCAGCGAGGTCGATAAGAACATCGAGGTGCCGCTGCCCGACAAGGCCCGCATCGGGCTGGCGGGCGTGCTCTTCCTCGACTTCAAGGTGGTGAAGGACTGATGCTGGAGTTCCGTTCCGCGCAGGCCAGCGACGTCGGCCGTGTGCGCGGGAATAACGAGGACCTGGTCTACAGCGACGAGAGCCGCGGCATCTTCATCGTCATCGACGGCATGGGTGGCCAGGCGGCCGGCGAGGAAGCCGCGCGGATCGCGCTCGACCGGCTGCGGCGGCGGCTCGAACGCCAGACGGGTACCGTCGAAGAGCGCATCCGCGAGGCCATCGCGCTGGCGAACAACGCGGTCTTCGAGGCGGCCCAGAGCCGGCCCGAATGGCGCGGCATGGCTTGCGTGCTTACGCTGGCGGTGGTCGAAAACGGCAAGGCGACCATCGGCCACGTCGGCGATTCGCGGCTCTACAAAATCCACCGCGGCGCAATGCGCAAGCTGACGCACGACCACTCGCCGGTCGGCGAGCGCGAGGACTCCGGCGAGCTCAACGAAGACCAGGCGATGCATCACCCGCGGCGCAACGAAGTCTACCGCGACGTGGGCTCCGCGCCGCGCGACCCGCACGACCCGCAGTTCATCGAGATCATCGAGACCGCCTTCGAGCCCGATGCCGCTCTGCTGCTCGCGAGCGACGGGCTGACCGATTACGTGCCCTCCGCGCGCATCCTGCGCCTGATCCAGGAGAACGCCGGCGACGGCGAGGGCGTGGTTCGAGCGCTGATCGACGCGGCGAACGAAAGCAGCAAGGACAATATCTCGGTGATTTACGTGGAGGGCGCGAAGTTCGCGCCGCGCCCCGCGCCGCGGTCGCGGGTGGACGATGACGCCGAGCGCACCGCGCCGCTCGACAAGCGGCCGCAGAGCAACTGGTTTTATCTGGCCGTTGCGGTCGCGATCGGAGTCGCGGCGGGCGTGCTGGGCGCGTGGCTGCTGCTCAATCGCCCCGCGGTGAACAACGCGCCGCCTCAAAAGCTCCTGGTTCCCAGCGAAGCGACGCCCACCATCGCGGAGGCGCTCAGGCGCGCGCGGCCCGGCGATACCATCGAGGTCGCGCCAGGTCACTACCGCGAGCGCATACGGCTGAAGGACGGCGTGGACATCGTCGCGCGTTCGGCGCGCCAGGCCGTGCTCCTGCCGCCGCCGGACGGCCGCTCCGCGGCGGCCGCGATTACGGCCGATGGCGTCGCGAAGGCGCGCGTGGTCGGCCTCGCCGTCGCCGGGGCGGAGGGCGGGGCGTTCGGCATCGGAGCCGCCGTCAGAGACAGCAACGTGACCTTCGAGCGCGTCGAAATCTCTGGCGCCACCATCGCCGGCCTGGAGTTCGACGGCGATTCGCAGGGCGCCGTCCAGGGCAGCTACATACACCACAACGCCGGCCCGGCCATCGTCATCCGGCATGCCGCCGCGCCCGCGCTCGAGAACAACCTGCTCGTGAACAACGGCAACGCGAAAGCCGAGCCACAGCCCGCGATTCTGATCACGTCTTCGAACGATCCCGTTATGGAGAAGAACACCATCACGGGCAGCGGCGCCGAAGCCATCTGGTCGACGCGTCAGGTGAGCGCGGCCGTGCTCGAAGCGAACAAGTTCACGTCCGACGGCAAGCCGCCGCGCGACAAGAAACGGCTCGTGAAATTGATTCCGGGAGGCGCGCAATGAACCCGGGCGACCGCTTCCTTCGCTATCGCATCGTCAAGCAGCTCGGCTGGGGGCAGTTCGGCGAAGTCTATCTCGCCGACAATCTGGAAAAGAGCGGCAGCCCCGTCGCGCTGAAACTCGTGCGCAAGGCGTTCGACGAGGACGACCGCATGGCGCAGCAGGCCGAGCGCGCCGGCGCGGAATTGCAAAAGCAGCTCTGCGGCCACGACCGGCGCGTCACGGCCGTGAACTCGTACGGTTTCAGCCCGTCGGGCGAGCTCTTCATCGACATGGAATATGTCGAGGGCGAGGACCTCTCGGCGACCATCTCGCGCCGCGCGCTCACCTGGCAGAACGCGGCGGAGATCGCCTTCGAGCTTTGCGAGATGCTCGACAACCTGAGCAAGTTCCGCACCGAGATCGACGGCAAGGCGATCAGCGGCGTGGTGCACGGCGATCTGAAGCCGCGCAACATCCGGCTGAACCGCAACGGCGAGGTGAAGGTGGTGGATTTCGGCATCTCGAAGGCGCTGTCGGAAACGCGCACGCACACGCGCAGCCACTGGGCCAGCAAGCCGTACGCCTCGCCGGAGCGCCTGGAAACCGGCACCGTGGACATGCGCTCGGACCTGTGGTCGGTCGGCGTGCTGCTCTACCAGATGATCTCCGGCGAGCTGCCGTTTCAGGCCGAGGGCGAGCAACTGGAGGCGCGCATTCGCTCCGCGGAGCCGCCGCCCCCTCTGCCGGACTCGTGCCCGGAGCCGCTCCGCAACATCGTTTTTAAGATGCTGGCGCGCGACCCTGCGGCGCGGTATGCGACTGCCGCCGCGGCCGCCGCGGATTTGAAGAGCTTCCTCGAAGGCCGGCCCGTCGCGGCCGATTTAGACGAGACCGTGCGCGTCACGCCGCCGCGCACCGAGCCGCGCTCCGCGCCGGACTCCAGGAACTGGGCGCCGAGGCGCGCGCGGAAGCTCTGGATCGTGGGCGCGATCGTGGTGTTGTTGGCGATTTTCGCGCGCTCGCAGTACGGGGAGTGGCGCGACGCGCGCCAGCTCCGCACCGACATCGAGCTCGACCGCGTCTCGAACCTCGACGACGCCTGCGCCCGATACAAGGTTCTCGAAAAGCGCTGGCACATGTTCCCGCTTTACTCGACGCGCAACGCGCTGAGGACGAAGCTGGTCTCGGCCGGCAGCGACCCGATCCTCGACTACCGCAACAACGAAGTCCCCACCGCGCGCGAGAACCAGTGGCGGCGCGCGATCGAAATCCTCAACAAGGCGCTCGAACTCGATCCCGCCGATAAAGGCGTGAAGGGCAGCATCCGCCTGTGCGAAGGCCACCTGAACCGCATTCTGGCGAGCTACCAGCCGAACACCGCGAAAGGCACGGCCGCGCGCACGAAGTTCCTCAACATCGCAGCCGCGAAGTTCCGCGAAGCCGCCGATCTGCTCGACCACTCGCCGGATCCCTACCTCGGCCTGGCCCGCATCTACACCTACGATCTGAACGACCTCGAGAAAGCGCGCTCGGCCTTCGAGATGGCGCAGAAGTACGGCCACGCCATCGGCCGGCGCGAGAAGGTGCAGCTCGCCGACGGCTACCTGGCGCGCATCCGGCGCACCTGGAACGACTCGCGGGCGCTCACCGAAATGCCCGAGCAGGAAAAGGAATACCTCGTGCGCGCGCAGCAGGATTGCAGCACTGCAACCGACCTCTACCAGCAGGTCGGGGTGTTCGCCGGCGCGGTGCGGAATTTCAAACAGCTTATCGAGAGCTGCGATCAGGTGAACCAGCGCATCCAGGAAATCGATTCACCGAAGAAAAGCTGGTGGCCATGGTAGTCAAAATCCGGTGGGGCAGGCGCTTCCGCCTGCCCAAAGTGGACAGGCGAAAGCGCCTGTCCCACCAGAGCATCGCGCAGACGGCATCCGTCAGAAGCTGGTGGCCATGGTAATGACGCGCAAGAGCTACGCGGAGGCGCGCGGCGCGCGGCGTGAAAACGGGCGCGGGCGCAATCGCGAGCTGGCGCTGCTCGTGATCTCGTCGCTCATCGTGGCCTTGGCGCTGGCGCTTGTCTACCGCGCGAAAACGCACGCCGCCGGCGAAGCTGCACCGCTCGTGCTCACGCCCGATGCGACAACTGCGCAGATCGCCGAACGCCTGAGCGGCACGGCCGCGGATCGCCAGTTCGCCGCGCGCAAGATCGCCTCGGCTCTGAAGGACGGAACGCTCGAGAACGTGGGCGCGCTCGGCAGGATCACGGTGAGCGAGCACGAAGTGACCTCCGATCTTGAAAGCTATCCCAAGCGCATTGAAGAAGCCCGGGCACGCCGCACGGCGCGCGAGCAGGCGGCCGATGCGCAGCGCTCGGGGATCGCCCGCTGGTGGCACAAGCTCACCGCGCGCGAGCCGGGCGAGATCCGCGTCCCTCTGCTGACGCCCGCGGAGCTGGCCGCCGCCAAGCCGCTGCTTGCGGTGCGCACCCCCGCCGAGTTCAAAAGATCGTTCCTCCGCTGGATGATCGCGTTTTTCCTCGCGTTCTACATCATTCACATCGTCTGGCGCGTGTGGCGATTCACCGGCGACGACCTCATCCTGCCGGCCATTCACCTGGCGAGCGGCATCGGGCTGGCGCTCATGCTGAGCCTGCGCGACCCCGTTCGCGACACGCTGATGTTCGCGAATTTCGCTGAGGGCATTCTCGCCGGCTGCGGGCTGCTGGTCGCGCTGAGCTTCGTCGATTTCGAGCGGAAGGCGAGCCGCTTCTCGTACCTGTGGCTGCTCGCGAGCGTACTGCTCGCCGTGGCTCTGGCGCTGTTCGGCAGCGGTCCCGGCTCGAGCGATGCGCGCGTCAACCTGCTGTTCTTCCAGCCCGTCGAGGTGATGCGAATCCTGCTCGTGCTGTTCCTCGCCGGCTACTTCGGCCGCAATTGGGACGCGCTGAGGGAACTGCGCCAGCAGCACGGGCGTCTCGCGCCCATTGCCCGCCTGCTTCATATCGCGCGCTTCGATTACACGCTGCCGGTCTTCGCGGGCGTCGCGGTGGCGCTGGCGCTGTTCTTCGTTCTGAAGGACATGGGCCCGGCGCTGGTCGTCGGCGCGGTGTTTCTCGGCCTTTACAGCATCGCGCGGAACAGCTTCCGGCTCGCGCTGGCCGGTTTCGCGGCGATCGTGCTGGGAATCTGGACCGGCTATCTGATCGGTGTGCCGCACACGGTGACGGACCGCGTGGACATGTGGCTCTCGGCATGGGACAACCCGGTGCGCGGCGGCGATCAGTTGGCGCACTCGCTGTGGTCGCTGGCGACCGGAGGCCTCACCGGCACGGGCCTCGGCCTGGGCAGCTCCTCGATGATCCCGGCCGGCCACACGGACCTGATCTTTTCGGTGCTCGGCGAACAACTCGGCTTTCTCGGCCTGCTCGCGATGGCGGGCGTTTACCTGCTGCTGGTGTGGCGCAGCGTGCGCATCGCGCTCCGCGCCGAAGGACCGTACTCGTTCTTCCTCGTCATCGGGCTGACGCTGGTCACCGCGCTCCAGTTGCTCCTGATCGCCGGCGGTATCCTGGGCCTGGCTCCGCTGACCGGTGTCGTCTCGCCGTTCCTCAGCTTCGGCCGCAGTTCGATGATGGCGAACTTCGCGCTGTTCGGCATCGTCCTGGCCGTCTCGAACCGCCCGGCCAGGGATCAGCGCGTGCATTTCGGCGCGGCCTCTCGTGTACTGGCGATCGCGGCCTCTGCCGCCGCCGTCCTCATCGTCGCGCGCGCCGCGTGGGTCCAGGTGATTCGCGCGGACCAGACGCTGGTGCGCGGCGCGCTCGTGGTCAACGCCGACGGCGTGCGCCGCTACGAGTACAATCCGCGGCTGATCGAAGTGGCGCGCGAGATCCCGCGCGGCGATATCTACGACCGCAACGGCCTGCCGCTGGCGACGAGCGACTGGGCCAAAATCGAGGCGCACGCGGCCGAGTACAAAGCGCTCGGCGTGGATCTCGACGAGACGGCCCAGCGCGCCGAGCGCCGCCATTATCCCCTGGGTCCGCCGCTGTTCTACCTGCTCGGCGATACGCGCAGCAACCTCAAGCAGGGCGCGTCGAACACCGCTTTCGAGGAACGCGCCTCGCGCATGCGCCTGCAGGGCTACGACGACGCGGTTGAGGTCGAGGCGACGCGCGATCCCGAAACGCACCGCATCGTGCACCGCCTGAAGTACGATTACTCGGAGCTGGTCCCGCTGCTCCGCCACCGCAACGATCCGGACAATCCCGAAGTGAAGCGTATCCTGAAACGCGAGCGCGATCTGCACATGTCGATCGACGCGCGCCTTGAGATGCGCGTGGCGCAGATCCTCGAGAGCAATCTGAAAAAGCTCGGGCGCACGCGCGGCGCCGTCGTCGTGCTCGATCCCTCGACCGGCGACCTGCTCGCCTCCGTCAGTTATCCGTGGCCTTCGGAAGCGCAGCTTTCCGGCCGCGGCGCGGCGGAGGATGCGGTGCCGGAAGAAGAACTGCTCGACCGCGCGCGCTATGGTCTGTATCCCCCCGGCTCGTCGTTCAAGCTGGTCACCGCGATCGCCGCGCTCAACGCCGATCCGGCGCTCGCCAACGAGCATTTTCAATGCATACGGCTGCCCGGCGGGCGCGTCGGGAATTACATCAAGGGCTTCGGCAAGCCGATCCGTGACGACGTGCAGGACAAGCAGCCGCACGGCGACGTCGATCTGGCGCGCGGCATCATCTATTCCTGCAACGCGTATTTCGCGCAGTTGGGAACGTATCGCGTCGGCGCGAAACGTCTGTTCGAGACCGCGCACGCGCTCGGCATCAGCGTCGCCGCGCCGAACACTCCCGAGCAGTTGCGGAAATCGCTGCCGCAATCCTCGTACGGCCAGGGACAGGTGGTGGCGACGCCGTTCCAGATGGCGCGCGTGGCGGCCACCATCGCCAACGGCGGCGTCATGCCGGCCGGACGGTGGATCATCGACGAAAGCAATTCCCGCGTGCGCGAGCCGCGGCGCGTGCTGGACGCCGCGATGGCCGCCGAAATCGGGGCTGCGATGCGCGGCGTGGTGACCCAGGGGACCGCCAAGGTTCTGGCGAAGTCGCGGATTCCGATCGCGGGAAAAACGGGCACCGCCGAACTGGCGCACGGGCCTTCGCACGCGTGGTTCATCGGCTATGCGCCGTACAAGCCGGGAGCCAAGGGTTCGATCGCTTTCGCCATTCTGGTTGAGAACGGCCGCTACGGCGGCGCCGCCGCCGCGCCCGTGGCCGGTGAGATCGCCGCCGCGGCGCAACAGCTTGGGTTGATCAAGGAGTGATCGTGATGGGACCGCTGGACCGCCTGGAACGCTTGATTGCGGGCGTGGTGGAGAACTGGTCGGCGCGTTTTGCCGGACCGCACGGAACGAGCCTGATCGAGATTCGCCGCGGCGTGCTGGAAGAAGTGAAGTCGCGGATCGAGTCGAAAGGCCGCGGCGAGTACATGTTCCGCTATCACACGGTCGCCGTGCGCATCGCTGCGGCCGATGCCGCCGGCCGCGAATCCTGCGAGGCGGCGTTCGTCGAGGAGGATTCGCTGGCGAAGGAGATCCGGCAACTGTTGGCCGAGGCGCGCTGCGCGCCGCGCGACTTGAGCATAACGGTTACGGTTGAAGAAGATCCCGCGGCGGCGTCCAAGCCGTTTGAGATTCGCTTCGAGCGCAAGGCGCAGCCCGCGGCGGCGCCGGAGCCTGTGAAGGCGCGCGCGGCGAAGCTCACCGTGCTGCGCGGCAAGGCGAACACGGCCGAGGGCGTATTCGATGCCTCGCGCATCAACATCGGCCGGCTCGAAGAAGTTGTTAGTGAGAGCGGCGGGCTGATCCGACGCAACGCGCTGGCGTTCGACGAGTCCGAGGCGACCGTGGCGCGCGAGCACGCCTACATACAGCGCGACCCAAAGACCGGCGACTTCCGCCTCTGCGATTACCTCAGCGGCCAGCGCGGCACGCGCGTGTTCCGCGAGGGCCGCTCCATCCCGGTGCCGCGCGCCTCGGGCCGTGGCGTGCAGCTCCATTCGGGCGACGAGATCCACCTCGGCGAAGCGCGCCTGCGCTTCGAGATCGTGGAGAAATGAGCGCGGCATGATCGACATCCACAGCCACATCCTGTGGGGCGTGGACGACGGCGCCGAAACGTTCGAAGAGAGCCTGGCGATGCTGAAAATGGCTGCGGAGGCGGGCGCCACGGATATTGTGGCCACGCCGCACGCCGACGAGGTTTTTCATTTCGATCCCGAGGCCGCGCGCCAGATGATCGGGCGGCTGCGCGAGGCTTGCTGCGGCCGCCCGCGAATTCACCTGGGCTGCGAGCTGCGCCTCCATTACGAGAATGTCGCCGCGGCGCTCGCGGAGCCGAAACGCTACACGATCGCCTCCGGCTCGTATCTGCTCGTCGAATTCGGCGACTTCGTGCCTTCTTCGGCGGTTGAAATTCTCGAACGGCTTCACGGCGCCGGTCTCACGCCGGTGATCGCGCATCCGGAAAGGAATGCATCGCTCCAGCGCCGTCCGGAACTGCTGGCCGGGTGGGCCGCGCGGAACTATGTGCTGCAGCTCACGGCGCAGTCGGTGACCGGCGAATTGGGCCGCGCGGCCAGGGATCTTTCCTGGCGCCTGATCGAATCGGGACAGGCCCACGCCGTCGCCTCCGACGGCCACGACACCGCCGGGAGGCCGCCGCGGCTTGACGAGGTTCGTGAGTTCATGTCGAGGAAGTGGGGCGCCGGGTGTGCGGAACGCCTGCTCGTCACCAACCCGATGGCGATCATTCGAGACGAGCCGCTTCCGATCGGGCCGGAGCGGCCCGAGCAACCCAAGAAGTGGTATCACTTTCCGAAACTGCGCCGATAAGCCTTTCGGTGCCTGCTCAGGCAGGCGCCGGAGAGGCTTATGGCGATCCATCGGGCACTGTTGAGTGGCGCGCTTGCGCTGGGTCTTCTCATCCAGCCCTGCGCGGCCCAGGAGAAAGCGAACCGGAAGCGGCTGTGGAAGGTGTCGATTCTGGCGCTCGCGGCAGCGAACGCTCTGGACATCGCAAGCTCGCGTGGCCGCATGGAGGCCAACCCGCTCCTGCGAACGCCGGATGGCTCGTTCAGTTGGCAGCGCGGCCTGGTGGTGAAATCCTCGTTATCGGCCGCGACCATCACGATGCAGATGCTGATGTTCCGCAAGTCGTCCCGGAGCGAGTCGTCGCGCGCGGCGGCGATGGTGAACTTCGGATCCGCCGCCGCGATCGGCGGGATTGCCGTGCACAACCTGCGCGTGCCCAAGGCGGACGCGCCGTAGCATGAAACTCTCGTGAAACCAGTGTGGCAGGCCCGCGGTAGACGCGCGGCTTTGCCGCATCTTCATCTTGGAATTCTGTTCCGCAAATTCCTAACACCCTCAAAACGCAGGCGATGGTCGTAGCGCGATGATGTACTTGTTATAATGAAGTTCTAAATGCCTGCGAACCGGTTAGTAACTGGGGCGTCAAACGAAAAGAAAGTTATCCTGCTGAAGCCGCGGGGTTTCTGCGCCGGGGTCGTCCGCGCCATCGAAGTCGTTCGGATCGCCATCGACCTTTACGGCTCGCCCATCTACGTCCGCAAGGAAATCGTCCACAACCGCCATGTCGTTGACGAGCTGCGCCAGGCCGGAGCGATCTTCGTCGAGGAACTCGATGAGGTGCCCGAGGGCGCGCGTGTCATCTTCAGTGCGCACGGCGTTTCCCCGCAGGTTCGCGTTGAGGCCAAAGCGCGCCGCCTGCAGGTGATCGACGCCACCTGCCCGCTGGTCACCAAGGTCCACCTCGAAGCGAAGCGCTTCGCGAAGATGGGTTTCACCATCGTCCTGATCGGCCACCGCGACCACGACGAGGTCGTGGGAACGCTGGGCGAGGCGCCCGGACATACGGAACTGGTGGAATCGGTGGAGGACGTGAACCGGCTGAACCCGCCCGATCCGCAGCGGATTGCTTATCTGACCCAGACGACGCTCAGCCTGGACGAAACCCGTGACATCGTGGCGCGCCTGAAGGAGCGATTTCCCGCGATTCAAGGGCCGCCCGCGCAGGACATCTGTTATGCCACCGAGAACCGCCAGCTCGCGGTGAAAGCCGTGGCCGAGATCTGCGATCTGCTGCTTGTGGTGGGCTCAAAGAACAGCTCGAATTCCAAGCGGCTGGTGGAGGTGTGCGGGAACTCGGGCGTGCCCGCTTACCTGGTGGATGACGCTGGCGAAGTGGACGTGGAGTGGCTGGCGAACGCCCGTACGGTGGCAGTCACGGCAGGCGCTTCGGCGCCCGAGTACCTCGTGCAGGAACTCGTGCACTGGCTTCGCCGGCATGGTTTCGCCCGCATGGAAGAAGTGGACATGAAGGAAGAGGATGTCCGCTTCACGCTGCCGGCGCAACTGGTGCGGGTCGCTCCGCACCTGGCGACGAAAATCGGTCCGCAATGACCCCAGGCTTTCAGATCGGTGAGGCGCCGCTCACGGCCATCGAAGCGGCGGCGCAGCGGGCGGCCGCCTGCCTGCTCGAGTTGCGCAATGCCCAGGGCTACTGGTGCGGTGAGTTGACCGCGGATTCCACCCTCGAATCCGACTACATCCTGCTCCAGTTGTGGCTGCATCCGCCTGAGAACGGGGTCTGGAATCCGCCCGGCCGCGCGCGAATCGATCGCGCCGTCCGCTCGATTCTGGACCGCCAGTTGCCCGATGGCGGCTTCAATCTCTACCCGCAGGGACCGGCCGACGTCAGCGCCACGGTGAAGGCGTATTTCGCGCTGAAGCTGGCGGGCCTGCCGGCAAGCGACGCGCGGATGGCGCGCGCGCGGGAGCGCATCCTGGCGCTCGGCGGGCTGCAGGCGGCCAACAGCTACGTCAAGATCAACCTGAGCCTGTTCGGCCTCTACCCGCGCGAGCATTGCCCCAGCGTGCCGCCGGAAATGGCGATCGCGCCCGGAAAGTTCCTCTACCGGCTGTCGTCCTGGACACGCGCCATCGTGGTTCCGCTTTCGATCATCCATGCGGCGAACCCGATGCGCCCCGTGCCGGCGGGATTCACTTTGCAGGAACTGATGCGGCCCGGCGCGAGCTATTCCTACCGCCGCGAAGAACGGCTGCTGAGCTGGCGGAATTTTTTCTTCCTGAACGATCGATTGCTGAAATTCTGGGAGCGTCACCCCATTGCAGGCATTCGCCGGAAGGCGATACGGCGCTGCGAGCGCTGGATTTTGGAAAGGACGTGTTACTCGGACGGTCTCGGCGCGATCTATCCATCAATGATGTACGTCATCATGGCGCTCGATCTGCTCGGCTATCCGCCGGACCACCCGGACCGCGCGGAAGCGCAGGCGCAGTTCGACCGGCTCATGGTGGACGACGGCCGGCGCTTCTTCTTCCAGCCGTGTTTCTCGGTGGTGTGGGACACGGCGATTGCGGCCTTCGCGCTGGGCGAATCCGGCTTTGCGCCGTCATTGACGGAAACGGCAGACTGGTTGCTCACGAAAGAAGTGAGGCGGCGCGGGGACTGGGCCGTGGCGCGGCCGGGTGTCGAGCCTTCGGGCTGGTACTTCGAGTTCGCGAACGAGCACTATCCGGACATCGACGACACGGCCATGGTGCTGCTTTCGTTCCGGCATGCGCGTGCGAGCGATCCCGCCGCGCAGCAGGCGTGTGAAAAGCGCGCGGTTGCCTGGCTGCTGGCCATGCAATCGAAGGACGGCGGCTGGGCCGCATTCGACGCGGATAACAACTGGACGCCGCTCAGCTACATGCCCTTCGCCGACCACAACGCGATGCTCGATCCAACCTGCCCGGACATCACGGGCCGCGTTCTGGAGGCGCTGTGCGCTTCCGGCGTGGGCCGGGACCATCCGGCGGTGCGCCGCGGGGTAGCTTACCTGTTCCGCACGCAGGAGCAGGACGGAAGCTGGTATGGGCGATGGGGCGTCGATTACATCTACGGAACATTCCTTGCGCTGCGCGGGCTGCGTGCGGCCGGGGTCGGCGATTCCGAGGCCCCCATTCTGCGCGCCGGCGAGTGGCTGCGCTCGATTCAAAACGCGGACGGCGGCTGGGGGGAGAGCTGCGCCAGTTACGACCACGACACGTTCTGCCCGGCGCCGAGCACCGCGTCCCAGACCGCCTGGGCCATTCTCGGCCTGCTGGCCGGAGGCGACCGTGACAGCCTGAGCGTCAAAAAGGGAATCGAGTACCTGCTGGCCACCCAGCGCCCCGATGGCGGCTGGGAGGAAAGCCTGGCCACAGGCACCGGCTTCCCGCGCGTGTTCTATCTCACATATCCGCTGTACCGGCATTCGTTCCCGCTGCTGGCCCTCTCCGAATACGGGAAATCGAGGAACTCATGACGCCACCGCCCCCGGTCTGCCGTGGCTTTGCAGTGAACGGCTTCGCGTGTGGAGTCCGTCGCAATTGCACGCAAAGACGCAAAGCCGCCAAGATCGCAAGGGAAAAAACCAGATCTTCGTTGTGTCTTTGTGTTCTTCGTGTCTTTGTGAGGACAATGGCGAACAGCCCGGCCGCAGGCGCACCCCCCTCGGAGGCCCCGTTTCGCCGCCGGTTTCTGGAGCACGGCTTTGCCTCAGGAGTTCGGAATTTAACGCACCAAGACACAAAGACCACAAAGACACAAAGAACACTTCTTGATTCTGTTTCCTTTGCGTCTTTGCGCCTTTGCGTCTTTGCGAGAACGACGGCCGGCTGCCCGGGCGCAGCCGTAAGCCCCGCAGAAGCCCCGAACCGGTGCGAATGTTTTCCTGGTGTTCTTAGTGTCCTTTGTGTCTTTGTGAGAACGATGGCCGGCTGCCCAGGCGCAGCCGTACGCCCCGCAGAGGCCCCGTACCGGTGCGAATTCTTCAAAGGTTTTCCTGGTATTTTTAGTGTCCTTTGTGTCTTTGCGAGGACGATGGCCGGCTGCCCAGGCGCAGCCGTAAGCCCCGCGAACGCCCTGTACTGTCAGGCTGTTGGAGGACCCCGATGAGATTTCCGCTTTCGATGACCGTCGGCATGGCCGGCTACATCATGCGCAACAAGCTCCGGCCGCGCCGCGAGTGGCAGAAGGACCTGGCGCCGAAGGAAAACGGCTCGAATCCGTTTCACATCCTGCACCAGCCGCGCACCGCGCCGGGCGACGGCTCGACCCGCCACCCGATGATCCACAAGCGCTTCCCGCTGGTGCTGATGCTCGAGCCGCTGCACGCCTGCAATCTCACGTGCACGGGCTGCGGCCGCATCCGCGAGTACGAATCCACCATCAGCCAGCGGCTCACGCTGGAGCAATGCCTGCACGCCGTGGACGAATGCGATGCGCCGATCGTCTCCATCTGCGGCGGCGAACCGCTGCTTTACCCGGAGATCGGACCGCTCTGCCGCGGCATCCTCGATCGCAACAAGCATATTTACCTCTGCACCAACGGCATGTTCGTCAAGAAGCGCATCGGCGACTTCAATCCCGATCCGCGCTTCTTCTTCAACATCCACCTGGACGGACTCGAAGAAACGCACGACCTCTGCGTGGAACGCAAAGGGGTGTTCCAGCAGGCCATTGAAGCGATCCGCATCGCGAAACAAGCCGGCTTCAAGGTCTGCACGAACACCACGATTTACAAGGAAACCGACATGGGCGAGATCGAGCGGCTGTTCGAGTATCTCGAGCAGTTCGGCGTCGACGGCCACATGCTCTCGCCCGCTTACGGCTACTCCGCCGTCAACGACCGCGAGATCTTCCTGACTCGCGACGACGTGTACGAAAAATTCAAGGACATCGACCGCCTCGCGCGCCGCTTCAAGCTGAACAGCACGCCCACATACCTGGATTTCCTGAAAGGCGACCGCGACCTGCCGTGCACCGCCTGGGGCAATCCGACTTACAACGTGAAGGGCTGGAAAGGCCCGTGCTACCTGATCACGGACGCGCATTACCAGACCTTCGAAGAGCTCATGAACAAGACCCCGTGGGAGAGTTACGGCCACGGCAACGACCCGCGCTGCGAGCACTGCATGGTGCACTGCGGTTACGAGCCTTCGGCGGCGCTGGGCATCAACGCCAAACCGGGAGATAATTGGAAGTTACTGACCTGGGCGTTCCGGTAAGAAGCAGAGATGACTGAGCCGCGCACCACGCTGATCACTGGCGCGACGGGCTTTGTCGGGTGGCACGTTGCCCGCAAGCTCGTCGAGCGCGGTCATCGTGTGCGCGCGCTCGTGCGGCCGTCGAGTAACCTGCGCGGCCTGGATATCGAGACGGTCGCGGGCGACCTCTGCGATGCCGCGTCGCTCGAACGCGCGGTGGCCGGTTGCCGGCTTCTCTTCCACGTCGCCGCGGACTATCGCCTGTGGGTGCGCGATCCCGCCGAGATGTACCGCTCGAACGTCGAGGGCACGCGCAACCTGCTCAAGGCGGCGGGCGCGGCGGGCGTCGAGCGGATCGTCTGCACCAGCACCGTGGGCTGCATCGGCCTGCCGCACGGCTCCGAAGGCGACGAGACTACCCCGGTTTCCCTCGGCGACATGGCCGGCGACTACAAGCGCTCGAAGTTTCTAGCCGAGCAGGCGACGCTCGAGCTCGCGGCGGCGGGCCTGCCCGTCGTCATCGTGAACCCGACCGCGCCCGTCGGGGACCACGATTTCAAACCGACGCCCACCGGCAGGATCATCCTCGATTTCCTGCGCGGCGGAATGCCCGCGTACATCGAAACCGGGCTGAACTTGGTGGACGTGCGCGACGTCGCCGAAGGGCACCTGCTGGCGCTCGAGCGCGGCAAGCCCGGCGAGCGCTACATCCTGGGCTGCGAGAATCTCACGCTCGAGCAGATTTTCTCCCGTTTGGAGAAGATCAGCGGCATCCGGGCGCCGGCGCGCCGCATTCCCTATGCCGTGGCCTACGCCGCGGGCCTGGTGAGCACGGCATGGGCGCATGCCACCGGCCGGCCGCCGCGCGCCCCGCTCGACGCCGTGCGCATGGCCAGGAAGAAGATGTGGGTGTCCCACGCCAAGGCGGCCCGCGAGCTGGGCTACGCGCCCGGCCCCGTCGATGCCGCGCTCAAGCGTGCCGTGGATTGGTTCCGCGCGGAAGGATACACGAAGTGATGAAGGCGTCTGCGCTTTGGTGGGGCAGGCGCTTTCGCCTGCCGGTGTGTTCCGGTGCGCCTGCCCCATATTTGGATCAGAACGGAGGGTGCAGGAAGTGAAGCGCAAGCTGCTGCTGGTGGCCGCCGAGCCGCGGGAGTTCCGCGGCATTTTGCGCCGCTCGAACGCCCCCCAGGGCCTGCAGTGGCCTGTCTGGTTCGCCCGCCGCGCCGAGCTGAACGGCGCTACGCTGTTGATGGTCGCCAACGGCCCGGGAGCGAAGCTGGCCGGCGATGCGGTGGAATTCGCGCTTTATGAGTCGCGGCCGGATGCCGTCATCAGCGTCGGTTTTTGCGGCGCGCTCGACCCGGCTCTGAAGCCCGGCGACATCGTGGTGGCGACCGAGGTCGCTGCGGGCGACGGCGCCTGGAAAGCGGTTCCGCCGGTCGTCTCGGGCCGGCGCTTCCACAGCGGCCGCGTGTTGACACTGGATCGCGTTGCGAGCCTCCGTGACAAGCAGAAGCTGGCCGGCTCGGCCTCGGCCGTCGAAATGGAAGCCGCTGCGGTGGCCGAGCGTGCCGCGCGCTTGGGCGTGCCGTTTTCTTCCGTCCGCGCCGTGATGGACGGCGCGGGCCAGGATTTCTTCCTTGATTTCAATAAATTGCGCGATCCCGGCGGGCGCTTCAGCCGTATCCTCATTTTGAAGGCGGCTCTGGCGCAACCCCGCCGCGCGCTGCCCGAACTGGTTCGCCTGGAGCGGCAGGGCCGTATCGCCGCCCGGGCGCTTGGAGAGTTCATTGCCGACTGCAGATTCTGATTTTGCCGTGCCCGAGACCATGCGGGCCGCGGTATACCGTGGCAACAGCGCCATCTGCGTGGAAACCGTTCCGGTCCCGCCGATTGGCCCCGGCGAGGTCTTGATTCGTGTGGAGGCCTGCGGCGTCTGCCACACCGACTTGAAAAAAGTGGAGCACAACCTGCTTCCGCCACCCCGAATTTTCGGTCACGAGACCGCCGGCGTGGTCGTCAAAACGGGCGCCGGAGTGACGAAATACGCGCCCGGCGACCGCGTCATCGTTTTCCATCACGTGCCCTGCGGCGAGTGCTTCTACTGCCGCCAAAAGCTTTACGCCCAGTGCCCGACGTACAAAAAGGTCGGGGTCACGGCCGGCTTCGAACCCGCCGGCGGAGGTTTCTCCCAGTACGTTCGCGTGATGCCGTGGAACGTCGAAAAGGGCATGGAAAAGTTCGACGGGGCCGTATCTTTCGATTGCGCGTCCTTCGTGGAACCCGTCAACACCTGCCTCAAGGCGGTGGTCCAGATGGCCCCTCAAAAGGGGGAGGTCTTCTTCATTCAGGGACAGGGGCCGATCGGACTGATCTTCACGATGCTGGTCCGGCGCGCCGGCGCCACGGTGGTTTCGACCGACACCATCGAAAAACGGCGTGAACTGGCCGTTTCGCTGGGGGCCGCGGAATGCTGGGACCCCCGCTCGACCGACGTCCAGTCCCGCATAGCCGCCCTCACCGGAGGGCGCGGCGCAGATGCGGTGATCGTGGCCGTTTCCGCTCCCGGGCTGGTCCAGCAGGCCGTCCAGGTCTCCCGCCCCGGCAGCCGCATCCTGTTATTTGCACAAACTTCCCGTCAAGAACATGTAGAATTATGTGGAGCGGACATATGTGTCGGAGAACGAACGCTGTCGGGCTGCTACAGCGCATCGATCGATCTGCAGGCCGAGTCTGCCAGGTTGGTCTTCAGCGGCGAACTGCCGGTCAACCGGCTGATTTCGCACCGCATGCCGCTTGACGCGATCGCCTCCGCGATTGAACTGGCGTTACACCCGAATGAGGAATCGTTGAAGATCATTGTTCAACCACAGAGGTACGCACAGTGAATAACCAGATGCTGGCTGCCGTATTGTACGGTAAGGAAAACCTTCAGGTGGAACCGGTAGCCGTTCCGAAGCTTGGGGAGGGGGACCTTCTCGTTCGTGTCAAAGCCGCGCTCACCTGCGGCACCGACGTGAAGGTGTTTCGCCGCGGCTATCACGCCCGCATGATCATCCCGCCCGCGGTTTTCGGCCATGAGCTTGCCGGGGATGTGGTTGAGGCAGGGGAGAACGTCAAAAAATTCCGGCCCGGCCAGCGCGTCGTGGCCGCCAACTCCGCGCCCTGCCAGAAGTGCTTTTACTGCCTCCGCGGTGCGGAGAACCTCTGCGAAGATCTCTTGTTCAACAACGGCGCGTATGCCGAGTACATCCGCATTCCGGCCCGCATCGTCGAGTTGAACACCTACGAAATTCCGGCGCACATCGATTATCGGGACGCGGCGCTGGCCGAGCCTTTGGCCTGCGTGCTGCGCGGCGTGGAAGACTCCGGCATGAGGTCCGGGGATAACGTCGCGGTGGTCGGCCTGGGGCCGATCGGGCTGATGTTCGTTCGTCTTGCGAAGGCTGCCGGCGCGCGCGTAATCGCGCTGGGACGCCGCCGCACCCAACTGGAGCGCGCCGCCGCCCTTGGCGCCGAAGAGCTGATCTCGACCACCGACGTCCAGGACCCCATCAGCGCCGTGCGGGCCCTTACCGAAGGCCGCGGCGTGGATGTCGCGATCGAGGCCGTGGGAAAGCCGCAGATCTGGGAGATGTGCGCGCGCATGGTGCGCAGGGGCGGCACCGTCAATTTCTTCGGGGGCTGCCCGAGCGACAGCAGAATCTCGCTTGAGACCTCGCTGCTGCACTACTCGGAAATCACCTGCCGGGCCAGCTTCCATCACACGCCGGCGCACATCCGGAAAGCGCTCTCGCTGATCACCGACCGCGTGATTACGGCGCGCGACTTCGTGAACCGCGAGGAGCCGCTGACAAATCTACTCGAAGTGATGCGGCACCTGATGAGCCACAACGGCCACCTGAAGACCGCCATCATTCCCTGACCCGGCCGTGTCATTCTTCCTGCCACCCCGGGAATTTCTGAAGTCTCCGGAAGCCCTGGGACGCGAATATTCCGCGGCCGAAGCCAACCAGTACACGCGCTGGCTCGCCACGCACCACTACGAGAATTTCCACGTGGTGACATTCCTGCTCCCCAAGCGGCTGCACCAGGATTTTTACAACGTGTACGCGTTCTGCCGCTGGGCGGACGACCTGGGCGACGAGATCCCCGACACGGCCGAAAGCCTGCGGCTGCTCGAGTGGTGGCGCGCGGAGCTCGATGCCATGTACCGCGGCCGGGCGCGCCATCCGGTGTTTGTGGCCCTTTCCGGAACCGTCGCGCGGCACGATCTGCCGGAAGAGCCATTCGCCGACCTCATCCGCGCTTTCGTGCAGGACCAGACCGTGCACCGTTACCGCACCTTCGACGAGCTTTACGGCTATTGCCGCTGCTCGGCGAATCCCGTCGGCCGGCTGGTGCTCTACCTCTGCGGCTATCGCGATGCCGGGCGGCAGGCGCTCTCCGACGCCACCTGCACCGCGCTTCAGCTTGCGAATTTCTGGCAGGATGTCGCGGTCGATCTCGCCAAGGGACGCGTCTACATCCCGCTCGAGCTGATGGAGCGGCACGGCTATACTGTCGCGGAGCTTGAAACCCTGCGGCCCTCGCCTGCGTTTCAGCAGGTGATGCGCGAGGCGGTCGAGGTCGCGCGCGGCCTGTTCCTGAAAGGCCTGCCGCTCGCGCGCATGGTGGACCGGCGGCTCGCGGTGGACCTGGATCTGTTCAGCCGGGGCGGCTTGCGAATCCTGGAGAAGATCGAGCGGTTAGAATATAACGTGTTGGAGAAACGCCCTTACATATCGAAGACCGAGCGTGTCGGGCTGCTCCTGGCGGCGGTGGGCCGCGCGGTGTTTTCGAGAGCCGCATGACGGATAATCTCGCGCAGTCCTACGACTATTGCTGCCGCGTTGCCCGGCAGCGCGCCCGGAATTTCTATTACTCGTTCGTGCTCCTGCCGCGCGCGCAGCGTAACGCCATCTGCGCCGTGTATGCGTTCATGCGGTATTGCGACGACCTGAGCGACGAAGCGCCCCAGCCTGGCGTTTCCGCGCGCGACAACATCGAGCGCTGGCGCCGCGACCTGGACTCCGCTCTCGAAGGCCGTTTCAGCGGCCATCCGCTCTGGCCCGCTTTCCACGATACCGTCCGGCGCTACGCGATTCCGCGCCAGTATTTCCACGAAATGATCGAGGGCGTCACCTCGGATATCGAGCCGCGCGAGATCCGGACCTTCGACGAGCTTTACCGCTACTGCTACCAGGTGGCCTCGGTCGTCGGCCTCACCGTCATTCACATCTTCGGCTTCCGCTCGGCCGAAGCGCTGCCGCTCGCCGAGAAGTGCGGCGTGGCGTTCCAGCTTACGAACATCCTGCGCGACGTGCGCGAGGACGCCGGCCGCGGCCGCGTCTACATTCCGACCGAGGACCTCGAGCGCTTCCAGGTGGACCCGCGCGACCTGGCCGAAGGCAAGCGCACCGAGGCATTCGTCGCGCTCATGCAGTTCGAGGCGGCGCGCGCCCGGGCGTACTACAAGGAATCCGCCCCGCTCATCGAAATGGTGGACGTGCACAGCCGGCCCTCGCTGTGGGCGCTCATCCAGATCTACTCGCGCCTGCTCACCCGCATCGAGCAGACCAACTACGACGTGCTCTCCCACCGCGTCGAACTCCCCGCGCGCGAAAAGCTCTGGGTCATCGCGAAAGCCGCCGTCGGCGCCCGCTGAAAAACCGGTGACAAAAAACCGGTGACAGTATACTCATTTCCCGATTTCTGAGCCGCGGCGAGGGCCGGCGCCAAGGGCGATCTAACTATTCGTGGCCTAGCACTGCAGCAGGGTCGTTGACGGCGGCAATTCGCGTAGGCAGGTACACAGCAAGAAATGCGGTAATCAGCAGCACACCTGCAACGGGAGCAAGGATTATCGGCGAAGCAGCGCGGACATCGGTCAACATCCGCGCCAGCAGAGGGGGTATCCACAATGAAAGGATAGTGCCGGATGCGACGCCAGCGATCACAGGCTTGCCGGTACGCGTGAGCACAAGCAGCAGAATATCTGAGCGCGTCGCCCCATCGCACGGAGGCGAGCGAAGCGTCCCTCGCGTTCTCAATCGCACCGGCAGTGACCTGCAGTTCGGGCGCGACACCCCGCACTGCCTGTTCGAGAGGGAGCACCATGGTTTCAGGTTTCGGTAGGACTCGAATGATCGCGATTGCATCGAGCAACCCTGCTTCGATCAAAGGACGATAAATCTGTTCGCTGTGCGCATCGCTTTCGAGAGTGCGGACGTCGGGTACGACGCCGACGACCTGAGCGGTCCTCGCTCCGGTGCGTATTGTCCTTCCCATGGGCGACTGGTCGGGCCATAGCCGCCGCGCGAGACTTTCGCTGACGATGATAGCCCCAGGCGAGTCTGCGTCGTGGCGGGTAAAATCGCGGCCGCTGATCAGGTGCAGGCCAATGGTTCGGAAGTATTCGGGCGAGACTTCGCTCTCATTAACATCAATGCCCTGAATGGTCCGGCGACGCATCAAACCACCATAAGGGATGCTGTCCGCGAGCGCGACTGATTCGACGCCGGGCTGAGCACGGAGCCGGTCGAGCAGCGCCGGAAAAAGAGTGGCAGCGCGAGCGCTATTGTAGCCGCTGAGACGCAATCTTAGTGAAACCGATACGAGCTGCTTGATATCGAATCCTGGCGCAACGGATTGGGCCGCGAGAAAACTTCGAAGCAAAACGCCGGCTCCTGCGAGCAGGGCGAAACACATCGCGACCTGCCCGCCTATCAACAGCGCGCGAATCCGTGTACGGCTCATTCCGATTGCGCTCACTCGTTCATCATCGCGAAGCGCCGAGGCGAGGCGTACGATCGAACAACATCCGGTAGCGGCGGGGCCGCGCGCGGGTGTACTACAATCTACTCGCGCCTGCTCACCCGCATCGAGCGGACCAACTACGACGTGCTCTCCCGCCGCGTCGAGCTCCCCGCATGCGAAAAGCTATGGGTCATCGCGAAAGCCGCCGTCGGCGCCCGCTAAAAAACCGGTGACAAAAAAACCGGTGACAGTATACTCATTTCCCGATTTCTGAGCCGTGGCAAGCGCGATCTCAGCTCATGGGCGGCATAGCGGCAATCGCACTCTCGAAAGCGGTGCGTACAGAGAACAGATTTCCGCCGTGCGGATTGGCGCGCGATCGCGAGTAAAATCGCGGCCGCAGACGGTGTTTTTCGAGGTCGGGAAATGAGTCATTTCCCGATTTCTGAGCCGCGGCGAGGGCCGATCTCAGCTCATGGGCGGCATAGCGGCAGTCACACTCTCGAAAGGGGTGCGCACTGCGGAGTGGCGCGCGATCGCGAGTAAAATCGGGGCCGCTGGCGATGTCCTTCGAAATCGGGAAATGAGTATACTGTCACCGGTTTTTTCGGAAGCGGGTGACGAAGTTTGTGTCGAATTTGCCTGCGACGAAATCGGGGTCGGCCAGGATGCGCTGGTGCAGCGGGATCGTGGTGTAGATGCCCTCCACCACGAACATCTCGAGCGCGCGCTGCATGCGGGCGATCGTCTCCGTGCGCGTGGCGCCGTGCACCACGAGCTTGGCGACCAGCGAATCGTAGTAGGGCGGAATTACGCAATCCGTGTACGCCGCCGTATCCACGCGCACGCCGATGCCGCCCGGCAGGTTGAACGCCGTGATGCGGCCGGGGCAGGGCGCGAAGGTCTCTGGATGTTCGGCGTTGATACGGCATTCGATCGCGTGGCCGCGCAGGCGCACCGGCCGCCTCAGCATCTTCGACAGCGGCTGACCGTCGGCGATCAGGATCTGGCTCTTCACCAGGTCCACGCCCGAGATCCACTCCGTCACCGGGTGCTCCACCTGGATGCGCGCGTTCACCTCGATGAAGTAAAGCTGCCCGCACTCGTCCATGATGAACTCGACGGTGCCCGCGTTGACGTATCCGACCGAGCGCATGGCCTCGCGCAGCGCGGAGGTGATCTTCAGCCGCAACTCCGGCGTGACCGCCGTCGAGGGCGCCTCTTCGACGAGCTTCTGGTGCCGGCGCTGGATGGTGCACTCGCGCTCGCCCAGCACCTCGACATTGCCGTGCTTGTCCGCTAATACCTGGAACTCGATGTGCCGGGCCGTCTCGATGTACTTCTCCAAATAAACGTCCGGACAACTGAAGCTCGCGCCGGCCTCCTGCTGCGCCTGCACGAACTGCGAGTGCATCTCGTCGGGCGTGCGCACGATGCGCATGCCGCGCCCGCCGCCGCCCGCGGTCGCCTTCAGAATCACCGGGTAGCCGATTTTGTTCGCCAGTTCGAGCGCCTCTTCGGGATCCCGCAGCACGCCCTCGGATCCCGGCAGCGTCGGAACCCCCGCCGCTTTCATCGCGGCCCGCGCGCGGTCCTTCACGCCCATCAGGCGCGTCACGTGCGGGGGCGGCCCGATGAACTGAATGCCCGAGATCTCGCACACCTCGGCGAAATCGGCATTCTCGCTGAGGAAGCCGTAGCCGGGATGGATGGCATCGACATTCGTGATCTCGGCCGCGCTGATCACGGCGGGAATATCCAGATAGCTGAGGGTGCTCTTGGCCGGGCCGATGCAGATGGCTTCGTCGGCGAAGCGCACGTGGAGGCTGTGCCGGTCGGCTTCCGAGTAAACGGCCACGGTGCGGATGCCGAGCTCCTTGCACGCGCAGATCACACGCAGGGCAATCTCCCCGCGGTTGGCAATCAGTATCTTTTCAAACATTGTCGAGCGGCGCGCTATGCCGGACGGATCGCAAACAGGGCCTCGCCGTACTCCACCGGCTGGGCATTGTTAACGAAACGCGTGACGATGCTTCCGGAAACCTCGGCCTCAATTTCGTTCATCAGCTTCATCGATTCGATGATGCAGAGCACGTCTCCGGGCCGGACCGTGTCGCCCACCCGCACGAAACTCGGCGCGCCCGGCGAAGGCGATTCGTAAAACGTGCCCACGATCGGGGACTTGACGATGATCGTGTTGGGGTCGCTCAGGGTCTCGGCCGCCTCGGCTGCCGGAGCCGTCTTGGCCGGCGCTGAGGGCGCCTGCGCGCCCGCAACGGCGACCGCGGCCTGCTGCGCCGCCTGCGCTCCCGGAGCCGCCATGTATTCGTGCACCGGGGTCCGCAGCACGCGGCGGATGCGAACGCGGTTCTCCCCGCGCTGCACCTCCAACTCCGCCACGCCGGTCTCGGTTACGACCTTAATCAACTCTCGAATTTCTTCCAAAGTCATGGATCAGACCTGCTGCCCGGGGCCGCCGGGCAAAACCGCTCCAACCATTATCAAAGTAAAAACAATTCCTTGGAGGTCGGCGTCAGCACCTCGCACCCTGAAGAGGTTACCACCACCGTATCCTCGATGCGCACGCCGCCGAATCCCTCCAGATACGCGCCGGGTTCCACTGTGATCACCATGCCGGCCTCGAGCGCCGTCGAATCGCCCTTGCCCAGGCGTGGCGGCTCATGGATTTCCAACCCCAATCCATGACCCGTCGAATGGACAAATGCCTTATCGAGACCCTTGGCCCGCAGCACACGGCGCGCGGCGGCATCGACCTTCCCGGCGCTCACGCCGGGACCAACCGCGTCGATGCCCGCAAGCTGGGCTTCGAGAACCGCCTGGTACAGGCTCCGGATCTTCCGTCCCGGTTTTCCGAGGAAGGCCACGCGCGTCATATCGCTCGCGTATCCGTCCACGGTGGCGCCTATGTCTATTAATAGTAACCGATTGTTCCCCAAAGTATCGGTGCCCGGCTCGGCATGAGGCAAGGCGGACCGCGCCCCGGCCGCCACGATCGAGTCGAAAGCCGGCCTTTCCGCCCCCAGCAGCCGCATCCGGTATTCGATCTCGGCCGCGAGGTCGGATTCCTTCATCCCGGGCTGCACGATTTTGAGCGCCGCGTCGAACGCGCTCGAGTTCACCGCCACCGAGCGCCGGATTCGCTCGATCTCCGCCGGCGACTTCACCATCCGCAGGCTCTCGACCATTCCTCCCACGCCGTGAAGCGACGCTCCGAGCGGCAGCAGTTCCCGCAGATGCTCGAAGGCATCGTAGCCGAGCCGCGCCTTTTCGAAGCCAAGCCGGCGCAGCCTGCGGCGCGCGGCGGCGCGCATCAGGGCGGGGTAGAGCGGGCCGCGCGCAACCACCACCTTGCAGTCCGTCTGCTGCGTCGCCTGAATTGCGTACCGCGGGTCGGTGAACAGAACGGTCGCCGAAGGCGCTGCCAGCACCAGCCCGTTGCTCCCGGTGAATCCCGTCAGGTAGCGGATGTTCGGCGCGGACGAAACGATCAGCGCATCGATTTTCGCCGGCCCGAACTTCGAAACCAGCGCGCTGCGTCGTGTTGCGAGCTCCTGTGTTTCCACTCGATCAGCCCGGGATCAGCAGAATCTTGCCCGAGGTCTTTCGCCCTTCCAGGTCGCGGTGGGCGAGCGCGGCGTCAACCAGCTTGTACGTGCGATCCACGCGGATCTTCAGCTTGCCCGCCGCGATCCAGCCAAGCAGGTCGTCGGCGCGCCAGAGCAATTCCAGGCGCGTGGCTGTATAGTGCGCCAGGCTCGGGCGCGTCAGGAAAAGCGATCCCATCTGGCTCAACAACAGCGGCTCGATCGGGCTCACGGGGCCGCTGGAATTTCCGAACGATACCATCATGCCCCGCGCCCGCAGGCAGATCAGGCTCTTCATGAAGGTGGCCTGCCCCACGGAGTCATACACCACGCTGACGCCCCGGCCTTCGGTCAACCGCTTCACCTCGGGCTCGAAATCGTCGCGGGTGTAGAAAATGATGGCATCGGCGCCGGCCGCCAGCGCGACATCCGCTTTCGCTTGCGTCGAGACCGTGCCGATCACGCGCGCCCCGCGCATCTTCGCCATCTGCACGATCAGCAGGCCCGTGCCGCCTGCCGCCGCGTGCACCAGAACCACGTCGCCTTCCTTGATCGGATAGGTCGAGTGCGTCAGGTAGTGCGCCGTCATGCCCTGAAGCATGGCCGCGGCGGCGCTGTTGAAATCGATTTCCTCCGGCAGCTTTACCAGCAGCCGCGACGGCACGGCGGCGTACTCGGCGTACGAGCCGCGGTGCATCGCCCACGCGACCCGGTCTCCCGGCGCGACCTCGCTCACATTGGGCCCGACCGCTTCGACGACGCCGGCGCCTTCCGAGCCGATCACCGCCGGCAGCGGCATCTTGTAAAGGCCGGTGCGATGGTAAACATCGATGAAGTTGACACCGGAAGCGGCGATCTTGACGAGCGCCTCTCCCTCGCCCGGGGCCGGGGTGGGGACGTCTGCATAGCGTAGCTGTTCGGGTCCGCCGAAGTTCTGGACGACAATCGCTTTCATATAATCCCTTTGGTCTTACCACATGCCGGGATTGATTGCAGTACTAGTTTGTCGCACGGACTCGGGAATTTCGCATGAGGCGGCGCAGGTGGACGCCCCCCGCAAAGAGCAGCAGATACCCCAGCGTGAAGGGAAAGAAAGCCAGCCGCGCCATGCTGCGCAGCGCGCCGGGACCGGCCAGTCCCGCGCGGGACAGGGCGAAGTAGGAGATGATCCGCCAGTGGCCGTAGTCGAACCAGAAAAAGTCGCCGTTTTCGTTCACCAGGAAAACTTTCGCGGGCACGTGGGCGGCGATGGCCCATTTCCAGCGCGTCATAATGGGCTCGTCCGAGCAGATCAGGCCGGCCAGCTCGCAGCCGGCCAGCTCCGCGTATAAGCGCTTCCGTCCCGCGCGGCCCTGGTAATCGCTCACCCGGAATACGCGCGTCGTCTCCGGAAACCCGGCCGGCAGGCCCGCGTAGCAGGTGACCAGGTTCACCTCCGCGTCCCCGCCAAAGTGGGTGCGCAGCGCCGGCAATAGTTTCTCCGCGATCGCGCGCGATCCGCTCTCAACAATCAGGATGCGATGGCACGCGGGAATCCGCCGCCGGAAAAAATAGCGCATGCGTCGTCAGACACCCCAACAATAATCTTCGACCGCCTTCTCGATGCTCGCGTCGCTCTCGGTCAGGCGCATCAGTTCGAGGCGGATGGCGTCCACCATGGCCCGCCAGCTCGCCTCTATCACATTATCCGAAACTCCGACCGTGGCCCAACTTTTCCGGTGATCGCTCCATTCGATCAGCACACGCACCTTGGCGGCGGTGCCTTTCCGGGGCTCGAGCACGCGGACCTTGTAATCGGTGAGGCGCACGTTGGCGATCTTCGGGTAAACGTCGGCGAGGCACTTGCGCAGGCAGAGGTCCAGCGCGTGGACGGGCCCGTTGCCGGTGGCGACCGCCGTGTGTATGCCGTCCTGCGTCTTCAACGTGACGTGCGCCGTGGTGCGGGAATCGAGGCCGTCGTCCATGCGCGTCGAGACCTCGAATCCGGCCAGCTCGAAAAAGCTGACGCCCGGCTTGAGCGCGTCGCGCACCAGCAGCTCGAACGTCCCCTCGGCCGCTTCGAGCTCGTAGCCGTGATACTCCATGTCCTTGATGCGGTCGAGCAGCTCGCGCCGCGCTTCTTCGCTCAGCCGGCCCGCGATGCCGTGCTGCTTCAGCTTGTAGAGAATGTTGCCGCGGCCCGAAAGATCGCTCAGCAGGACGCGCTGGCGGTTGCCGACCGCGGCTGGGTCGATGTGCTCGTACGTTGTGGAGTCGCGCAGCACGGCGCTGACATGGACCCCGCCCTTGTGCGCGAACGCGCTCCGCCCGACGTAGGGCTGCTCGCGGCGCAGCGGCAGATTCGCCAGCTCGGAGACGAAGCGCGCCGCCGTGCTCAGCCCCGCGAGCCGCTCCGCGCCGATCACGGTGTGCCCCAGCTTCAGCTCCACATTCGGGATCACCGAGCACAGGTTCGCGTTCCCGCAGCGCTCGCCGTAGCCGTTGATGCAGCCCTGCACGTGCGCCGCGCCGTTCTCCACCGCGGCGATGGTGTTCGCCACCGCCACGTCGGAATCGTTGTGGCAATGAATGCCGATCACTCCGTCGAACCGTTTGCGCACCTCGGCCACGATTTCCCCCAGGCGCCCCGGGAGCGTGCCGCCGTTGGTATCGCACAGGCAAAGAATGTCCGCCCCGGCCTGTTTCGCGGCTTCGAGCGCCCTCAATGCAAAATCCGGATTCGCCCGATAACCGTCGAAAAAATGCTCGGCGTCGAAGATCACCTCGCGGCCATGCTCCTTCAGGTAACGCACCGTCTCCGCGATGAGTTTCCGGTTCTCTTCCTCGCTGATGCCGAGCGCGGACTTCGTGTGCAGGTCCCAGGCCTTACCGAAAATCGAGATCACGGGCGTCGAGGCCTCCAGCAGGCCGCGCACGTTCGGGTCTTGGTCCACGCGATTTTTTGCAAACCGCGTCGAGCCGAACGCGGCCAGACGCGCGTGCTTGAACTTGAGCTCGCGCGCCCGGGCGAAGAACTCGCGGTCGCGGGGATTGGATCCCGGCCAGCCTCCCTCGATGTAATCGATGCCCAGCTCATCGAGCTTCGCGGCGATGGCGAGCTTGTCCTCCACGGTGAACGAAACGGTCTCACCCTGGGCGCCATCGCGTAGCGTCGTGTCGAGAACAGTAACCTTCATAAAAAAACCGGTGACAGTATACTCATTTCCCGATTTCGCCCCGCCGCGCGCGGCTGCTATTTCGCAGCCGCGCTCGCCGTGTCCTCGGGGATGCCCGTTTCCTTCTTCTTCTTGAGGAACGTCATCATCTCGCGCAGGCTGCGGCCCACCCGCTCGAGCGGCTGATTGCGCGCCGCTTCGCGCATCGCCAGGAAATTCTTGCGCCCGCTCTTGTTCTCGTCGATCCATTCCTTCGCGAACCGCCCGGACTGGATCTCGCCGAGAATGGCATGCATTTCGTTGCGCACGTGCTCGTCGACGATGCGCGGGCCGCGCGTGTAATCGCCGTACTCGGCGGTGTCCGACACCGAGTAGCGCATGTACGACAAGCCGCCTTCCTGGATCAGATCGACGATCAGCTTGAGCTCGTGGAGGCACTCGAAGTAAGCGATCTCGGGCGCGTAACCGGCCTCGACCAGCGTCTCGAACCCGGCGCGGATCAGCTCGCTGACGCCGCCGCACAGTACCGCCTGCTCGCCGAACAGGTCGCTCTCGGTCTCCTCGCGGAAGGTCGTCTCGATCACGCCTGCCTTCAGGCAGCCGAGCGCGAGCGCGTACGCCAGCGCATCTTCGAGCGCATGGCCCGAAGCGTCCTGGTGCACGGCGACCAGCGCCGGCACGCCCACGCCTTCGGTGAACAGCTCGCGCACGCGGTGGCCCGGGGCCTTGGGCGCGATCATCGACACATCCACGCCGGAAGGCGGCACGATCTGCCGGAAGTGGATGTTGAAGCCGTGCGCGAACATCAGCGTCTTGCCGGGTTTCATGTGCGGCGCGATCTCGGCCTGATAGAGGTCCGCCTGAATGTGGTCGGCGACCAGCACCATCACCACGTCCGCGGCCTTGGCGGCCTCCGCGGTCGTCATCACCTTCAGTCCCGCGGCCTCGGCCTTCGCGCGGCTCTTGCTGCCGGGGTACAGGCCCACCACCACGTTGACGCCGGAATCGCGCAGGTTCAGCGCGTGCGCGTGCCCCTGGCTGCCATAGCCGACGATCGCGACCGTCCTGCCCTTGAGCGCGGCCGGGTTCGCATCTTTTTCGTAATATCGTTTAGCCATTCATTGCTCCATTCGAGAATTGAGATACCGTGCGCGGCTGCGGAACGCGCATGCCGGGCTGCGATTGCGCCGCCTTCGTCGGGACCGGCGGCGCGAGCTTCAACCGCCGCGCCTCGAGCGCGACCGCGATCAACCCCGAGCGGGTCGCCTCGATCTCGCCGTAGGCGCGCATGATGTCGATGAATTCGTCGAGCTTCTCCGGATCGCCGCTGGCTTCCAGGGCAAAGCCCTCGACCGAGGAATCCACCACGCGCGCTCCGAAGATGTCCGCCTCTTTGAGAATCGCGGTGCGCGATTCCATGGGCGCGCGCACGCGCAGCAGCACCATCTCGCGCATCACGGCGGGGATGTCGCCGATGTCGGTGGCCTGCAGCACGTTGACGAGCTTGTTCATCTGCTTGATGACCTGCGCGCGGAGGTTGGGGTCCACGTCCACGACAATGGTCATCCGCGAGAGCGTCGGGTCGAGCGTTCGCGCGACCGTGAGGCTCTCGATGTTGTAGCCGCGAGCGGCCAGCACGCCGGTCACGCGCATCAGCGCGCCGGGCTTGTTCTCCATCAATAGCGAGATCACTTGCAGCATGGCATTCCTTTACTTGACCGGCCCCGGCACCGGCTGCGGCGGCGCGAGCACCATC
>Ga0078972_1001360_pt1 | contig 92430 bp, 84 predicted proteins | sample YelNatPaOPGAMG01_FD_67568 | JGI IMG/M metagenome (GOLD analysis project Ga0078972, IMG submission 67568) | Hot spring thermophilic microbial communities from Obsidian Pool, Yellowstone National Park, USA - OP-RAMG-01 (SPADES assembly) (version 2) | ecosystem: Environmental > Aquatic > Thermal... | reverse complement strand
CCTGGGGCTCCGGTGTGCCCTACGGTCTTAAGGTTGTGACGCTGAGGCGTATGGTGAGCATCGGGGAGCTCTCGTACTGGGCCGAGCTGTTCATGTGGAGGACTGCTGAGATATGAGGCTGGGTCACAGGTCGGGCGTGCTCAGGATATCGGAGGCGATGCTGGCGGCCGGGACCATAGTGACCGCGCTGCTTATAGCGACTACCTTCGCGAGGTCCCCGAACCCTCTGTCCTCGAGATACGGCTACAGCCTCGAGAAGGTGGCTTATGACGTGTTAGATGTATTCGCGAGGGAGGGCGTACCCGACGCGGCCATGTTCGACGAGAGCGGCAAGCTTCTGTCATCGCCACGCTGGGAGCAGTCCCTAAAGGTAACGCTGCAGGGTCTCTTGCCGCGCGACATCGTGTTCGATCTGGAAGTCTACAACGTGACCTACGACAGGGCCAATAACACGACCCAACTCGTCAAGCTGAACTCCGTGGGCATAACCAACGCCCAGTCCGAGAAGGCTTTCGTCGAGTCAGGCAACGTCGCAAACGCCCTCAGGCCGTACACATGCAGGAAGTTCTGGGTGCTAGTCCTCAAGTTAACCTTGGCGGAGATGGGCGGCAGGTGATCTGAAAATGGCAAAGGATTCGAAAGCGCGGAGGGGCCAGGCGGTCATAATCGTGGCGCTCTTCGTAAGCGCCGTCATAGTTTCAATGGCGCTGGCGATAAGCAGGACGAGCACGGAGCACCAGCTGCTCAGGTCGTACTCGTACAACGAGGTCGTCAACGACATAGACCAAGACCTGTCGAGGACGTTGGAGAGGATCCTGGCCGAGGCGACGCGCATATTCGTCGGGAGCGCGGACTTCGACCCCTCAAGGTTGTGGGCGAAGGACTTCTTCACTTACTACGTCAAGTCCCTCCTCAACGCGTACTCTGGCATAGGCCTCCAGGTCAACATCGACCTGTCCAAGAGCCTGGTCCTGCAACCTCAAAAGGAGCTCAAGGTGGACATAAACGGGGTTACGAAGACGTTCATCATAAACGAGAGGAGGATCACGGACTTGATAAAGGCGTACTGGTACTCGCCTGAGTCGATATCCGCGATATACGTGCCCTTCGCGGCAAACGTTACAGGCTACGGCTTCTACGGTTGGAGGAAGGAGGTCCTTTTGTCGCTCACCCTCGACATACTGAGCATAAGGACGAGCACGAGCAAGAAGCTCACGAACCTGACCTTCAGGGTCCTCAGAGAGGGCGGAGAGCCCGTCGGCTCGCTCAGGGCGCAGGACATTTCAGTGCTGATATACGACCCCGGCGAGACGGGCAAGTCATGCTGGACCAACGCGAGCGTCGTTGACCTTTCCTACAACGGCGGCGGGAACTACAGCGTCGTCTACAACAACCCGTCCTCCTGGGGCAGTTACGCGCTCAACCGCTCGCAGTACGTCTTCCTGAGGGTTAAGGACGACAGGGGCATATACGTCGAGGCGGCGTCTTTCACCGGCATAAATCTCGTGATAAAGGAGAACATAGCCCCGACCAAGGTCTACGCGCCAGACCAGATCTACGTCTTCGAGATGCTGCAGGACGGAAGCATCTACTGGTTCGGCGAGGAGCTCAAGGAGAGCTCGGGCGTGGATTTCGCGCCGCTGCCCCCCCTGCCCGTGAAGCAGTTCAGGGTGTTCGCGACCACGAAGGGAACGTCAGGTAACATCTTCGAGGTACCTTACCAGGTGGAGACCTGGACGCCAGATTACACGATGCCCACACCGAATTTCGCAGACTGGAGGAGGAGGTTCGATGTGGGCAACAAGCTCGTCTTCATGGTGAACTACACCCAAGACCCAAGCTCGGTGGTCGACGACACCAAGCAGAGGGTCTTTATCACGTGGTTCGACGACACGGACGCCCAGCCTCCAACATATAAAGTCGTCATGAACGTCAGCGGTGCGTGGGTCACATACAACGTGTCGAGGTACTACCTCGAGCTCGTAGCACGGCCCGGGTACAGCAACTGGATAGACTTCTCAATAAGCATGTGGGCGAAGACGGGCGGCTACCACATCGAGTACATGCTCGTCGGCTACGACGTATACAGGATGAGCGGCGGGTACTGGTTCCCGAAGAAGCTGCCGGGCGGCGACTGGGTCACAGTCACCGGGCCCATCAGGGGCGTAGCCTACAGGGAGAACAGCATAATCGTGGTCCCTCCGCTGACGCAGAGCTTAACTGATGAACATTACCACAGGGAGTACATACTCATACCGTTCAACACGCCTTACTTCACTTGGCAATACTACGGACGTTGGTTGAAGAACACGCAACTTGACTACAGATACCTGAGCGTCATAGGGCAGATCTCGGGTACGTCAGGCGACCAAGAAAGCAGCATCAGACCCAAATACTGCTCCATACAGCTCGACCCAAGCAACCCGAACACAAAGCCTGACAGGCTCATAATAAACGGGTCTTACCACACTAGCAACGTTTTCCACAGGGACCTGGGGATAAGTATAGGCGGTGGCAAGTATCAGGATGCAGACAACTACGGCTACTGGATCGCGCAGTACAACGAGCGCTTCGGCCAGGGCGTCTTCATACCGCAGGCAACTAGGGAAGCGCTCAGGAACTTCGACAAGTCAGGGAAGGACATAGACGAGGTCTGGGCTTGGACAACCGCCGACTACGCGAGGAGGGTATCCGAGTTCGATGCCCTCGACTGGGACTACGAGAACGCCAAGAATTACAACGTAAACAAGGATACTGAGCTTAGCGTGAGGGCGGCGATCTGGCTCTTCAGTGGTGGCACCGTACCGGTAGACTACTACTATCAAGATCCCAAAGACTGGGCGAACCAGAACGCCTACAAGAGCAGCACAGCAGTAAAGACAACGGACCTCTACTACAAGATGTTCCTGGAGGACTACAGACCCACAGTCATGAGCATAACCGTAGGGTAGACCTCCCTTGAGGCCGTTCTCTCCGCCGTGGCTTCTGATACTAGCTCTGGTTCTATCCCTCTTGCTTCTAACGACAACCGCTGAGGAAGTGCAAGTTGAGGTCAAGGTCGTGGACGAGCTAGGGCGCCCGCTCGCGGGCGCCTCGGTCTCGGTCACAAGGCCCAGGCCCGCACCGAGCCTACTCTGGACGGGCAAGACGGACAGCTACGGTAACTTCTCGTTGAGCGTGGAACCGGGCACGCCACTGCTAGTGCACGTTGACTGGATGGGCGTCATCGTAGCTGAGGTGCTCGCCAACGCCGACCCGCGGGGCTTTATCATCAACGCCTCCGTCAGGGATTTGAGCATCAAGGTGCTGGACCATCGCGGTAGGCCGGTCCAAGGTTGCGAGGTCTCTGCGTCATGGCAGAGCCCAACTGGCCCAATCTCAAGGTCGAATTCTACCAACGAGCTCGGCTTAACAACAATAGAGAAGTTTCCGAGCTCGGCCCAGCTGGCCCTCAACATGACGTTGAGGGCGCGCAGGCTGGGGGTCGAACTCACAACCCCTATTTCCTTCGACCCGCGCGTTGACGGCTGGAACTTAACGCTGCGCTGCGAGTTATACGACCTCAGGGTTCGCGTCTTAGATCGTATGCGCAACCCCGTGGCCGGCGCCCTCGTGGAGGCCTCGATGGGCTCCCAAAAGGTCGTAGCTCGCGCAGACGAGGACGGTTTCGCTTACATCCTCCAACTGCCTTCAGGCCTCTACGAGCTGGAGGCCACCTTCGAGAGCTACAGGTGGAGTGCTCAGGTGCGCATCGACAACGATTCAAGCGTAGATATAGTTTTACCATTTGCCAAATCTTACAACGTGACATTGCTCTTCAAGTGGGACGACGGCAGGCCTGGCTCCGGGCTCCGCGTGCTCCTGAGAAGCGGGTTTTCGGATCTGGAGGTCACCACGGATGCGTCGGGGGCGTCGAGTCTCAGCCTCTACCCGGGCGTCTACAACGTTACCGTCTCCAAGGGATCCTCGAGGCTCTGGGACTTTTCCATAGAGGTCAGGGCGGACACAAAGAAGGAGTTCATTCTGAACAGCTCGCTAAGGTTGAACGAGCTCACCGTCAGGCTGAGGTCAAGCGAAGGCAGGGTCATTGATGGCACAGTTGTAGTCAGTCGCGAGGGGGTTGAGATTAGTCAAGCGTCGACCTCCGGGGGGAGCGCAAAGCTCTTGTTGAGCGATGGCCTCTACAGGGTTGTGGCGCAGGCACAGGGCTATGATGTCTCAGAGGCGGAGATCTCGCTTAACTCCGACCAAGAGCTTGAACTCAGGCTTTCCCCGACACCGTCCCCTCTGAGCTCGCCCATCGTATCGATCGCGATAGTTGCCTGCGTCGCCCTGGTCACCTTCGCTGTAGCTCGCAGCCTGTTTTCTAAGAGGCGGGAGTGATAAGGGCACCTCCGCTTCCGCTCCGGGCTTTATCTACAAGGTTCCCCTCAGGTATTCGGGCATTACGGTGTCGAGAATCTTATATCTTGCTCTTCCTACAGATCATGTTAGATGTCGGTGCTGCTTACGGACAAAGAGAGGTGCATCAAAAACCTCCCCGAGCTAATAGAGCAGGTTGGGGCAAGTTTGAAAAAGGTCTCGCTCTCCTTGGTAAAGCCCAACCTCTGCGGCTACTATCCTCCATCGCCCCAGCTCCTCGGTGCAGCTGTACGAACCTTGGAGGAGTTTTCAGACAGAATAGTTGTGGGCGACACCGACAGCACCATCCACCGCGCCGACGAGATGTTCCGGAGGAGGGGCTATTCCAAACTCGAGGGTGGAAAGGTGGAGCTCAGGAACCTGCTTAGGGATGAGGTCCGCTGGGTCGAGGTACCGTCACCGCACGCGGTCGACAAGCTCCCGCTGCCCGATTCCGCTTTGAGTTGTGGGCTGATGCTCAACATGCCAGGTCTCGGCACCCACGGCAACACCAAGCTGACCTGTGCCTCCAAGAACCTGTTCGGCCTGATCGCCTCGAGGAGGAAGCTTTCGGACTACCACCCGCTTGGCGTGGACAGAGTTATAGCCGACATCTGCAAGGTCATAAGGCCAACGGTGAACTTGGTGGACGCCGGGGATGATGTGCTCTTGGGCGTTGATGTACTAAACGTGGACTTCGTGGCCGCTGGGATGATTGGCCTGGATCCCCGCGAAGTCGAGCACCTGAGGTTGATCGCCTCCGACAGGGGCTTGGACCTCAGTGATTTCAAGGTCGAGCTCCTCAGGGTATGACCACGCATGGCCATGTTTGGGTTATTAGGTGATGTAAGTGCCCTGACTCCATAGCTGTTTGGAGAGGTTCATTTAACTCGAGACGTGCTGCCTACCAAATCCATGAAGCTGTAGACCTTTATGCCGTGCTCCTCTTCTATGGAATCCCTCTTCGCTAAAAGCAAACTGTCTTCGGTTACTAAGTCCTCACTCGAAGTTACAGCCGTGGCCAGTATGACGCAGTCTACGTAGTCAGGTATCACCTTCTTGAGCGCGAAGCTCATCTCCACAACCTCATCCCTGTAAAAAGGTATCACCCTGAAGGCCTTGTTTATGACCCTCAATGCCTCGGATACAAATACTGGGGTCACTCCCAGTTTCGCGGCTTTAGCCTGTAGCTCAAACAGTGAAATAAGGCTTACGGCAGTCCCCTCAAGCTCTATGTTCGCTCTGCCCTCAACAGAGGCCCTTAGAAGGTCCGTGTCAACGTCTATGCGAGCGAGAGGCAGAAGGTAGGTCGTGTCCAATATCATCCCTCAGCTCTCCTCGATAGGTCCCTGCGAAAACTTTCAAATTCCTTAGCCGTAGTTCTGGCAACCTTCTCCTTCATCAGGAGCTGGACCACCTTCTCCCTGTCGAACATAGTCCTCCGGAGTAGCTCGTTCACAAGTTGAGAAATCCTCTTAGAGGATCCGTACTTTTTGATGCTTTCGCTTACTAAGTACTCGTAGATTTCATCATCTAATAATATGGTTGTACGTCTAACCATACAATCATCTTTATGATGGCTATATTTAAGGTTTTTGATACCTACCAAACTTCTGTACTAATTTTATCCTCCTGAATTTCAGTTAAAAATGTACTTTGGTAGTGCGCGAACAAACCACGTTAAGAACTAGCTTTTTGGAAAGCTATACGGCTAGCTTGAGATCAGACCAAATACGAACCCCATGAGCACATCTCCTAAAAATGCAGCCACTAGGAAGCCGAAGGTTATGGGCACGATCATCGGTATGAGGTAGTGCGCGAACACGAGCTCGTCATCGGCACCTTCTAGGGTAATGTCCTCCCTTGGCCAGAGGACTACCTTCTTGCCATCTTCGCCGCTCCTCTCTGAGAGCATGAGGTCATGACCAGCCCTAACCCTTCCCAAGGTCACCTTCCTGGCTGCCACCAAGGTCACGGTCTTTCTCCAAAGCGGCTCGGAGTAGCCCGAGAAAAGCTCCCCCTCCCTCAAGTATACGAGCAGGTTGTGCACGAGGTTGAGCGGCACGAAGGCGAGCGATATGAGCACGGCGTTGTTGAAGACGCTGAGCGGGAAGAGCGGTAGCGCCTTGGGCGCGGCATACGCGTAAAGCCTCGGTGGCACAGGGAACGCCAGCGATATGCAAAGCAGCGCCTTGAGGTCGGCTCCGCCGTACATGCCAAGGTACCACAGGACGAAGAACAGGGCTGCCGATACGCCCGTCGACATGGTCCTCAAAAAGACGAGCTCGGGCTCTGCGAAGAGCCCTAGGGCCCAGCGCGCCGCCGCGAGGGCGCCCATCGCAACCCATATCTTGTCGTCTATCTCCCTAGTCCTCAGGTCCTGCGCGCTCGCCGCGCAGAGGAACGCGGCGCAGATCAGCACCAGAATGGGGTCGATCCCAACCGACAACGTATAACCATCGTGGCTCAGGACTGGGGCTCCTTCGCGCCGAGGACGCCCGCCTCGGCAACCGCCTCGGCTATCGCCTTCGTCTCCTCCGAGGGCTTGCCTTTAGCTACCTCTGCCCTCCTCGCGTAGAAGTAGGCTATCGACTTCGCCACGTCCTTGAAGTTCCTTATGTTGTTGACCCTCATCATCCTGATTATCCTCTCCCTCAGCTCCAGCTCCTTCCTGAAGTCGTCCCTCGTCTTGCCCATCTTCGTGAAGGCGTCCTCCAAGTGCCTGCTCTCCTCAAAGGTCGACTCATAGCTGTCCTCGGTCGGGTTCCAGACCGATATGAGCCTGGGCTCGTCGACGTCGGTGTAGAGCTCCCATACGTACCTGACCCTCCTGCCGAAGGGCATGCCCCCCACCTGCTTCGGCAGGTGGACCCTCTCGACCAGCATAGCTACGTTCATCAGGGGTATGTAGACCTGAGATACGTTCATGGGCGGGCTCGTCAGCCTCTTTATAGCGTAGTCGATGCTCTCGGCGTGTATGGTGCTTATGCCTCCATGTCCTGTGGCCATGGCCTGGAAGAGCACGAAAGCCTCCTCGCCCCTTATCTCGCCGACTATTATGTAGTCGGGCCTGTACCTGAGGGATGTCTTTACGAGGTCGAAGAGCGTGACCTCCCCTATCTTCGTAGACCCAAGGCCGTAGCTCTCCCTGCTCACGAATTGTACCCAGTTCTCCTGCGGTATGTTAAGCTCGGGGGTCTCCTCCACGGTCACGATCTTGAGGCCGGGCTTGAAGAGGTTGGCCAGCGCGTTGAGGGTACTCGTCTTGCCGGCTCCGGTGCCGCCCATTATCATCACGGTGAGCCTGTTCTCGAGTATGAGCCAGAAGTAGGCTGCCATCTTCTCGCTCATCGTGCCCATCTCTATGAGGTCTATGATGCTGAAGGGCTCCTCCCTGAACTTCCTTATCGTAAAGGTCGCGCCCGACGGCGAGACCTCGTCGCCGTACGTTGCCGCGAGCCTGTGCTTGCCGGCCAGCATGGCGTCCACGATAGGGAAGGCGCTGCTCACGTGCTTCCTCGCGAAGTGCGCGAGCTTTATTACGAAGTCGTTGAAGAAGTCCCTGTCGACGATAGTTATGTTCGTCGGGATGCTCTCGTACTTCCTGTGCCACACGAATATGGGCCTGCCAACGCCGTCGCACGAGATGTCCTCGATGTTCTTATCCCTTACCAGCACGTCTATGACCCCGTAGCCTACCAAGTCCCTCCTCACGTAATACTCCACCCTCGCAACGGACTCCGGCGGAAGGCCCCCGAGGAAGGACTTGTACTTCTTCATAAGCTTCTTCGCCTGCTCCAAGACGTACTGCGTGGCCGCGACCTCTATGCTCTCGGGCGGCTCCAGCTCGGTGCTCAGAACCTCGCTAAGCCTCTCGAACGCCCTCCTCTCCTTCACATCTAGGACGACCTCGTCGGCGAAGTAGGCGAAGCCACCGCCCCTCTCAGGCAGCTTGGCTATGTGTACCCTCGCGAAGGGCTCCTCTATCTCATAGGTCTCCACGATCAGCTCGGGGCTTGGCAAGGGAGCGAACACGTATGGTGGCTTCTCCTCCTTTTTCTCCTCCTTCTTTTTCTTCTTTTTCTCCTCCTTCGGCTTCTCCTCCTCAGCAGCCTTCTCCTCCGCTTTCTCAACCTCCTCCGCTTTCTCTAACTCCTCCTTTAACTCCTCGGATTTCTTGGCCTCCTCCTTAATCTCCTCAACTACAGACCTGTCCGGGTCTTCGGTCATCCAAAATATCTAGTTACTTTGCTAAGCGGAGGTTTAAAAGCATTTGCATGTATTTATTATCAGCTTTTGGACGATTGGGCTTTACATTATCACGGGGATCGGCAACCCTCTTCTGAACTGTTTTAAACAAAGTGCGCCATTTACGCTTTTCTCCCGTTGAAAAAGCCTTAGTTGTCCAAATCGCGCTACGTGACACCAAGCCGCTATGAGATCTGTTCGTACAAAATACCCGATTTAAATGAATTGAAGGAAAGAAATGTCCTGCACTCCCGCTGCTTGGAGAGCAGTCAAATTGAATAAAATAGCTTGAAGCGACAAATTTATCAGCGCAACTAGAGAAGGGAGAACATGCCTCCTACAGACGGAATCGGGGAGCTTCTAAAGGCCTTGGAAGGCCTCACGCGAGCCCTCGAGTTGAGAAGCGACACATGCTCCGTCGTCGTGAGCGAGTACGGTGGCAGGGTTTTGGGAGTCTTCTTCGAGGACGAACCAAACGCACTCTGGGTTTCCGAGGACCCGAGCGGAACGATAAGGAGCGGGGGTTGGAACATAGGCGGCAATAGGCTCTGGGTTTCCCCTGAGAGGAACTTTTACTACAGGAACCCAGTAGCGTTCGAGAGCTGGTTCTGTCCCAGCTCTCTAGACCCTGGCGCTTGGTCGGCGATAGAATCCGGCGAGAAGTCTGTCACCCTGAACAACGACCTTGAGCTCGAGGACCTCTTGAACGGCAGGAGGTTTGGCCTCTCCCTGTCAAGGCGCATCACACTGGTTGAAGATGGAAAAAGAGAGGGCGGATTGGATCACGTCGTTTTGAGGTTGAAGGACGCTCTCCTCGTAAAGGACCTCGTCCCCGGAGGCATAAACCTCTGGTCACTGACCCAAGTAAGACCCCCCAGGGTCGGAGCTGGGACAGTGGTAGTACCCACGCGGCAGAAGGCAGTGCCTGTTCACTACTTCGGCGCCATACCTAAGAACAGATTAAAGGTCACGAGGGGCCACATCGCGTTCAGGATAGATGGCCTCGAGGTCCACAAGCTCGGCGTGAGGCCTGAGGACATGCGATGCACTGGCTGTTCAAGCATACATTACTACTTCGAGCCTAAGAAGGGGCGGGCGTTCCTCATATCAATGTCCACGTCAATGGCACCAGCCGACCAAGACGAGTGCCTCGATGTCGCTAAGGCCGATCCAAACGGCCCCAGGGGCTGCGTCCAGTCGTACAACTCCGGACCGGACCAGGCCTTCGGGGAGATAGAGCTGCACTTCAGGCCTGCCCTCAGGGTAGGTGGACACATGGTCTCCTACGCCGACTACGAAATCAAGGTGGCCACAGGGGGCCGTGCCAGTGTCAGGCGCGAGCTCGCCCGCAGTGCCGGCGTGAGAAAGCCCTTGCTCTTCTAGCACTTCTCCTCAAACACGTTCTCTCTGGCCGGTCTTTTCGGCAAAGCGATGTAGCTGATCTGCTTAACATCGGATGAGGTTATGTTTAAGTATCTCGAGACATCCATAACAGCGTTATGATTGTGGGGAGCGTCCTCGACCTGATTGGCAACACGCCGATGGTTCGGATACAGAGGCTTAACCCGAATCCGAAAGTCGAGCTTTACGTAAAGCTCGAGAAGTTTAACGCCGGCGGGTCGGTGAAGGACAGGATAGCCAAGTACATGATAGAGCACGCTGAAAGGACGGGGTTGCTCACGAAGGAAAAGGTCGTAATAGAGCCGACGAGCGGGAACACCGGCATAGGGCTGGCCTTAGTTTGTCTTCTCAAGGGCTACAAGTGCGTGCTGGTGATGCCCGAGACCGCAACACCAGAGAGGAGGAGGATACTGATGGCGCTGGGCGCCAAGATAGTCCTGTCCCCAAAGGAGAAGGGCATGAACGGGGCCGAGGACCTCGCGAGGGAGATCATATCGAAGAACCCCGACAAGTACTTCATGCCCAACCAGTTCGCCAACCCTTACAACATGCTCGCCCACTACGAGACCACGGCAGAGGAGGTATGGCATGACACGCAAGGAAGGCTGACGCACTTCGTGGCCGGCATAGGCACGAGCGGGACTCTTATGGGTGTGTCCAAGAGGCTCAGGGACCTAAGGGCAGAGGTCAGGGTGATAGGCGTGCAACCTCACAGGGACGCGCTGATACCTGGGCTCAAGAACCTCGAGGTGCAGTACGTTCCCAAGATCTGGGATCCGTCGCTTGTCGACGAGGTCCACACGGTTACATACGAGGAGGCCGAGGAGACCGCGAGGCTCATGGCGCTTTCCGAGGGATTGTTCGTGGGCCCAAGCTCGGGTGCGATCTTCAAGGTCGCCTTGGAGAAGGCGAAGGAGGTGGACAGGGGGGTCATCGTGGCCATGGCTCCGGACGGCGGCGAGCGGTATCTGTCGACGAGCCTTTGCGACCCCGCGCTTTGCATAGAGTGCATGAGGAAGTACGGGGTCAAGTGCAGTTACCAAGACGGCAAGCCCATCCTGCACTACTCCTCCCTGGATTTCGGTGGTACGTTGGAGTTGTGAGCCCAGAGGGCGCCGAGGGCCTCTGTTTTTATACCTCCCACTGGTAGCCGTGGACATGGCACGGCGCGCATCCGTTGCGGTCGTGGGCACATCTCACATGGACTTCATAGCATACGTGGATGACTTTCCTGAGCCCGGCGAGACCGTGCTCGGCAAAGGCTTTGCCACCCTCCACGGCGGCAAGGGGGCGAACCAGGCCGTTGCGGCCTCAAGGCTCGGAGCCATCTGCTACCTCATCAGCAAGGTCGGGGATGACTTCGTGGGTGAGAGCATAATCGAGAACGCTGCCAAGAACGGTGTGGTTGTTGACTACCTCAAGAAGGACGCGCGGTCGCACAGCGGGGTCGCGCTGATATACGTGAGCGCAAGCGGGGAGAACATGATAGCCGTCGCGCCAGGTGTTGACAGCCTTGTCTCTGAGGACGACGTCGTTTCTGCGCGGGACGCGATAGCGTCCTCCGACGTGGTCGTTGCCCAGCTGGAGATACCCGTGAAGACCGCCGAGTTCTCCATGAGGTTCGCCAAGGGCGTCGGCAGGAAGACGCTCCTCAACCCAGCCCCGGCATCGGAGCTGAGCGAGGGCGTCCTCAGGTACGTGGACTTCATAACTCCCAACAGGGCGGAGCTCGCCAAGCTGTCTGGCATGAAGGTCGAGGACGACGCATCCATATCGGAGGCTGCTGGCCTGCTGCTCGAGAGGGGCGTAGGCTGCGTGCTGGTGACCTTGGGCAAGCGCGGCTCGATGGTGGTTACGAGATCTATCCAGGAGCTGGTCCCGGCCTACGAGGTTAAGGCCGTGGACACCGTCGGTGCTGGAGACGCCTTCAACGGCGCCCTGGCGGTCGCTCTTTCGGCGGGCTGCGACGTCCTGGAAGCGGCTAGGTTTGCCAACCTCGTCGCAGCCTTGAAGGTCACGAGGAGAGGAGCGCAGTCTGGCTTGCCGACCTTCAGGGAGGTCGCCGACTTCGTAAGCTCGAGGGGCCTTGAGGAGCTGAACGACGTGCTCGTCCGCATCGGTAATGCAAACTCCGGCTAGCGGATCTGGATGAACCGCCAAGCCCGCGACGCAGGCTGAGCCGAAATGTCGCGACGAAAAGAGCTAAGTACCCTGAGCCCTGTTCTATGCGGTGTCATGGCCATAACGAGGTGGTCGGTTTGAAGGTAAAGTACGAGGAGATGACCCCCAGGGAGTTCTTGGAGGCCGTGGAAAAGATGCCCGTATTCATAGTGCCCACAGGCCTCCTCGAGTGGCACGGCGAACACCTCCCACTCGGGCAAGACGCTCTCAAGGCTTACGGCATATGCCTGCGCGTTGCCGAGAAGCTCGGCGGAGGCATCGTCCTGCCGCCGAATTATTGGGGTAGGCCCGGTTTCTCAACATACGTGGGCACTTTGACCTTCAGCGACGGTCTGGTGCGCTCGCTCTTCTGGGAACTCTTCGAACAGCTGAGGAAGGTCGGTGCTAAGTTGATACTCGTCGTCACAGGCCACTATGGCCCTTGCCAAGTAGAATGTGTTAAGGGGGTTGCAGAGGACTTTAACAGGTGTTATCCTGACGTGTGCGTTATAGCACAACCTGAGTACGAGGGCGTTGAGGTCGAGGGTGAGGCCCCAGCGGACCACGCGGGCAAGTGGGAGACCTCAATGTTCTGGCACATGTACCCCCAGCTCATAAGGCTCGACAGATTCGAGCTCGGGAAAGTCGAAGTGCACAGCTACCGGGATGCGCCCTATAACTACTATCACGAGAGCCCAATCTGGGATTGGAAGGAAGACCTCAGGAAGGCCGCATCGCCTGAGCTAGGTGGGAAGGCAATAAACCTAATCGTAGACCACCTAGTCGGCTTGGTCAAAGCAAAGCTTGAGGAAGTGCGAAGCAAGCGTTAGACAAGAAGGGGATGGTCAAGCTCGCCAGCTCATCTCGCACAAGCTGACTAGAGCGTAACGCAAAGGAGTTGAGTTGCTAAACGTCCCTTCTGACACCGAGCACTAGGAGTATGCACGAGAGAAGCATCAAAGTGCCCATGACCTCGAACATTAGACGGTAGCCGAAGACTTGTACCAGCATGCCCATCGACGCGGGGGCGAACATGCTCGCTATGGTCCACGAGGAGTTGAAAAGCCCCATCGCAAAGCCCCTCCTGCCTTCATCTACAAGCTCGGAGGCCAGCGCCGAACTGGCCCCAGAGAACGCGCCCCATACGAAGCCGTAGAGGCACATGGCAATCAAAGCCCCTTCAAAGCCAGCGGCCAAAGAGTTAACGATCATGAAGGTCCCGCAGAGCGCATATCCGAGCAATACCATCCTCTTCCTCCCGAACCTGTCCGACAGCGATCCGAACAATATGTTGACCGGAATCTCGATCCAGCTGGTAAGGCTTAATAGCAGGGTTGCGATCACCATGCCCATCCCCAGCTCGAAGGCGTAGAACATCGGGACGTACACGTTTTTCACGTAGTCTGCCATGAAGAAGATCACACTACATGACAGAAACACTAGGAAGGGTGCCTCCAAGCCCAAGAACGACCTGAGAAATGATGTCTTAGTGTTGGGTTCAAGCCTTTTGGTCGCTGTGTGTTGACGTTCGCCTCTGAAGCCTATGTATACGGATAGAAGCGATGATAAGAGCAGGAGTGAGCACGCGCCGAAGAAATACACCCCGCCGAGCCTCTCAACTATGAAGCCCGTGAAAGCAACTGAGGCAGCCCAACCAAAAGACGCCGCCGACCAAAAGACGCCCATCGACCTGCCTCGGTTCTGGTCCGAGGAGAGGTCCGCCAACAACGACATCGCAGCAGGATAAGAAGCCGATCCGACGAAGTTCGAGGCTATCAGAACGAGGGCAGTTGCGAGCCTATCCCTCAAGACCATCAGGAGCACATATCCCAGTATGTAGCTCAGCGTTCCGAGCTCGACGAAGGTTAACTTAGTTGCCACCCTGTCCGAAAGGTATCCCCATATTATCTGCCCCAGAAGGCTCGAGACAGCCATGAGAGAAAGCGTCATGTTCAACATGCCGCCCTCGAAACCATTAGTTGAAAGGTACAAGGGCGTTCCGGGTACCAGAAGCCCAGAGGCAGCCATGTACAGGATATTGTAGGCGAAGATGGCAACCAGCGGCCTATTGCTTCTTTTCCATGTCATCCGACCACCATCTCATTAGTTCGTGGCATCGAACCCGAGGCCTCTTGCCCCCTAATTCCAAGGACATACAGATATAAGGTTTGGCCATCTTTTTCGTACGGCATGAGGGTCGTCGTGACCGGCATAAGCGGGAGCGGGAGGAACGAGTATGTGAAGTCGCTCGTCGACTACGCGAGGGGCCTGGGCAAGGACATAAAGGTTTTCGAGGTTGGCAACATGATGTTCTCCCTTGCAGAATCCTTGGGGATCAAGATACTCGAAGGTAAGATACTCGACCTCTCAACGTCCACCCTAAACTACCTGAGGACTACCGTCTTCGAGAGGATATTACGGGAGTCCAAGGAGCACGAGGATGTGATCGTGAGTACACACGCCTGCTTCAGGTGGAGACGTCATCTCCTGCAGGGCCTTGACTTCTACTACCTCAACCTCTTCAATCCCGACGTCTACGTGAGCGTGGTGGATGAGGTCGTGCCCACGTGCCTCAGGCTGGAGAAGAGCCCCCAGTGGAGGTCGCGGCTCAGCCTACTTGACGTCTTGACATGGAGGGATGAGGAGGTTTTCCTAACCAAGTCCATAGCGGACTTTCAGAGGAGGCCCTTCTATATGGTGCCAAGAAAGGACCATCCGGAAACGCTCTACAAGTTGATGTACAACAGAGACGCAAAGAAGATTTACCTCAGCTATCCGATAACGCATTTGGGAGACGACCGCGATCTTCTGTCAGCGAAGGACCGCTTCAGGGAAAGGCTTAGATCGCTGGGTTTCATCGTGTTCGATCCAGGCCAGATCGATGACGTAAGCTACCTAGACCATATGCTGAAAGCCAAGGACGCTGGAGAGGAGTTCGCGGATTTCGAGTCAGAGGGCGTTGCTTTTAAGGCCGAACTCAGAGACCTGCAGAAGATCAGGGAGAGCATATACGACCAGATAGTGGCCCGAGATTACCAGCTCATAGACCAGAGTGACCTGTTGGTGGTTTATTATCAGATACAGGTGATGTCGCCGGGTGTCCTCTCAGAGATGTCCTATGGGTTTTCGAATAACAAGGATGTGCTTGTGGTTTTCAAGGGGCCCGAGAGCCCGTTCTTCCACTATTACTCAACGAGAATCTTCAGAGACGAGGAGGAGATCCTTAGCTTCCTGGTCAAAGGCTCGGGATAATAATTGAGTGCATATCGATGCTAGAAAATATCGATCGAATGAGGTCGGTCTAGGTAGCAGTAGATTTATGAGTCGACTAGCGTTACGTTCGTGGAAACAGTGAGATTTAACCCCTGACCCTAAAGCTGCCGGTCAATCTTATGTCCTCAGACGAACTCCCGACCATGATCTCAAACTCCCCAGGCTCGACGGTCTTTCTCATATGGCGGTCGTAAAATGCTAGGTCGTCTGTGCCGATCACGAACTCTAACCTCTTCATCTCGTTGGGCTCGAGCGTAACCCTCCTAAAGCCCTTAAGCTCCTTGACCGGTCTCGTCACGCTTGCAACCACGTCGCGTATGTAAAGTTGCACGACCTCGTCACCTCTGAACCTGCCAACATTCCTTAGGTCTAAGCTGATTCTTACATGCCCGCCCAACGCAACCTCCTCTGGCTCCACCTCCAGAGCGCTGTACTCGAACTCGGTGTAGCTCAGCCCATGTCCGAAGGGGAAAAGCGGAGTGAAGGGCACGTCTAGATACCTTGAGGTCCATTTGTCTTCCGATGGTGGTCTCCCGGTGTTCTTGTGGTTGTAGTAGATCGGCACTTGGCCGACGGTACGTGGAAAAGTAACGGGCAGCTTACCGCCTGGGTTGTAATCTCCGAAGAGCACTTCAGCTATCGCGTTACCTCCCTGAATCCCCGGAAACCAAACCTCCAAGATCGCGGGCACATGCTCGGCCGACCAGGCTATCGACAGAGGCCTTCCGTTCATAAGTACCTCGACGACCGGCACGCCAGTCTCGTGCACCCTCCTCACGAGCTCCTCTTGAACTCCGGGAAGGTCAAGGGACGCCCTGCAGGCGGCCTCGCCGCTCATTTCCGCCTCCTCGCCGACAACGACGACTGCCACATCGGATCCCTTCGCCATTTCCGCTGCCTCCTCCAACCCCCTATTCAAGGCGCTTGTGACCTCACAGCCCTTGGCGTACACCACCTCGACATCCGGTGAGGCCTTTTTCCTGATGCCTTCTAGAACGGTGACCACGTACTCAGGCCTCCCCAGGCACGACCACGGTCCGAGCGGCGCCTTGCGGTCGTCGGCCAGTGGTCCTATGACCGCAATCCTCCTCAAGCCCTTTCTCAAGGGCAGTGTTCGTCCCTCGTTCTTTAATAAGACGATCGACTTGCGCGCCGCCTCGAGTGCTACTTCCAAGATGCCCTTGCTCATGATGACCTCCTTGGGGCGTCCTGCATCTACGTACGGCCTCTCGAAGAGGCCCAGCCTGAACTTTATCCTGAGTATTCTCCTGACGGCCTCATCCACGGCCTCCTCAGGAATTATGCCCTCCATCACAAGCCGCACCAGGCAACTCTGGTAAACGTTACCCTGCATGTCCATGTCGACGCCAGCCATTATCGCCTCCCTCGCAGCATCGGAGGGCGTTGAAGCGATTCCGTGGTTGACGAGCTCGCCTATGGAGTTGTAATCGCTTACCACGAAGCCGTCAAATCCCCACTCGCCCCTGAGCACGGTCCCGAGGGTGAAGTGGTTTGCGGAGGCCGGTATGCCGCTTATCTCGTTGAAAGCGCTCATGACGGTCCCAGCGCCAGCTTCCACGGCCGCTTTGAAGGGCGGCAAGTAAACCTCTCTGAGGGTCCTCTCAGAGATGTCGACGGTGTTGTAGTCCCTTCCGCCCTCAGCCGCGCCATATGCGACGAAGTGCTTGGGACATGCCAATAACTTGCCGGGGCTGCCAATCGCCTCCCCCTGAAAGCCCTCAACAAGAGCCCTGGCCATGACCGAGCCGAGATAGGGATCCTCCCCAGCGCCCTCAGCGATCCTGCCCCATCTCGGGTCCCTCGCGATGTCCACCATGGGCGCGAAGGTCCAGTTTATACCGTCGGAGGAAGCCTCAAGCGCCGCCGCGGACGCTGCCCTCTTGACGACCTCTGGGTCCCAGGTGCTCGCCAAGCCCAAGGGGATTGGGAAGGTCGTAACGTATCCGTGTAATACGTCAAGGCCGAATATCAAAGGCACGCCGAGGCGCGAGTGCTCCACGGCAATCCTCTGGATCCTGTTAACGTTCTCGGCGCCGAAGACGTTCAACAACGACCCAACCCTCCCCTCCCTGATCATGCTCTCATGCTGCTCCGAGAACCCACTGTACTGGCACATCTGCCCAACCTTCTCCTCCAAGGTCATCCTGCTTAGAAGGTCATCGACCCTCCTCTCCACCGGTTGGCTTGGATCAAGGTATGCTGGCCTCTCGCCCTTCGTCACGCGTAAAACCACCTCCTCTGAAATATGTCGGATGCCCTTAAATAGATTGTCAGGTTATGTTTCAACGATAGTGTTGATGAATAGGCCGGTCACGTTGGATGAGAAACGGGCGCGCGTAGCAAGGCCGCTCGAAAATCCACGGCTTGGCAATCGCCTCTCAAATCGATAATGCCTCCTCCTTGGGGACGATACGCCATGCCCCATCCTTGATCGTGGAGTACCCTTTGCTGTACTTCTCGAATATGTCGTAGATGCTCCATAGCTCCCTCGGTACCGCGTCTGGTCTGGAGCAGGACCTGTGGAAGTGTAGGGTCTCGACATGCTCGTGGGGTCTGCCGCTGTTAAGCCTTATACGGGAGGCGCCTCTTGCCAGGTAGATGGCGTGCTCCAGCTCGTCCCTGTCTAGGTTGAGCGCGCTCTTGGAAACCATCGTCTCGTATTCATCCACGCTCTTCGCGCCGTAGCCTAGGAGCTTGGGGTCTATGCCGTTAGCGAGAAGGAAGGTCAGTATGCCAAGGCACTTCTTACAGCGTCCGCAGGGAACCAGCTTCCCGTCGCGCACGATTACAGAGTGGCAGCTCCTCTGCAGCCTCAGGAACTCCGGATACCTGTTGGCCAAGATCCTCTCCTCGAGCAGCCCGCTCAGAGGTCTCACGGCAGACCACTGCCTGAAGCCGAACCCGCGCTCTCTGAACCAAGACGTCATGTAGTCGTCAAACTCTTGGCTCTGGTCGTAAACTGCGCAGTAGTGCCTTATCCCGAGGTATTCGCTCTCGCGGCAGAGCGGGTCGTCGAACTCGTTGCCCAGGTTCACGTTGCCTATCCTGTGCTTGTAGAGCAAGGGCAGGAACGAGAACACGTAGTGCTCGAAGAAGAACAGGCGTATAGGATATATATCCGACTTGCGGCCCAGCTTCTTGGCTTCAAGTATCCTCATGCTTCTGTCGAAGAGGCTGTAAAGGCGATCCACGTTGGACCAGACCCTCATGGTGTTCTTTTCCCTCGAGCTCAGGTATCTGTAAGCCGTAAGGGCCGTGCGCCAGTGCCCGCCGCTCTCGTTGAAGAAGCAGGGGTACACGTCCTGACCTACCTCCTTGAGGACGCAATAGGTCAGGAGGCTGTCCTTACCGCCGGAGGACATGACCGCGCTCTTCCTGAAGTCCAAACCCTCGACCAACGACTTTCCGCGCGTCATCCCTCTCGCCGAGACCCTGGCCCTTGGCATAGCATCCTCGGGTCTGACATCGTCCTCCTTGGGTATGAACTCCTCCTTCACGAAGCCGGTGCGCTTGAGTATCCTGTTCACAAATATGTCCCTAGCAGTAGCCTCCATCATGACCTTGAACAGCTCCAGGTCCTTCTCGTTAAGCTCGAAGTCGAAGTAGATCTCGTCTGAGAACAGGCCGTAGTTAACTGCCGGAAGTGTCACCATAACCCTCGCAAACTCCTCCAGGAGCTCCGAGGATATGTCCTCGTCGTACTTGTTCCTCAGCTCGAACTCGAGCTTGCGGTTCTCGAACTCGATCGCGTAGACCGCGGTGATCCTCGTGGGCGAAACCCTCGGCTCGCCCACCGATATTGCGTCGAAGCACTTAAGGTCCATCTTATTGTCGCTTCTCAACCGTCTCCATCCTGATCCTCGAAGCTACGAAGTCGGCCAACTTTCCGATGCCCTCCTGGAGTGGCGCACAGGCTATGACGCCAAACCTCCTCTCGTAGTCCTCTACGGTCCTCCTAACATCCTCAGCGCTCATGCGCTCGGTGTTGATCACTATCGCGGACACGCCCTCCTTGGTCATCAGCTTCAGTAGCCTGATGTACCTAGACACCGGTGGCATCTTCGCCTCGGGGTATCCGTCCAGGTGCTTCCTCGCGGGGGCGTGCTGCAGTATGACCACCTCGGGGTCGACCAAAGAAAGGACCTCATAGCCGCCCGGGAACACGGGATGTATCAAACCACCCTGAGCGGGCACCACTATAACATCGGGCCTCTCGTTCTCATACGCCCTGACTATCTCGTGTTCAAGCCCTCCTGTTATGAAGTCGTTTACCATAGCGTCTAGCACTATGCCGTACTCTATGCCTTGCAGCCAAGCTGTCTGGCCTGTACCGACCACGACGCTCTTCACACCCCTCCTGTTCAGCTCCTCCGAGAGCATTATCGCGGTCGTCCTCTTGCCAACGCACGAGTCGGTTCCAAGCACGACCACTTTGAGGGCTTTGACTTCCCTTATCTTGCCTGTGTAGAAGACCCTCATGTCCCTGAACCTCTTCCTAACGTCCAGTATCGCAGCTCCTGATCTCTTAGCCAAGCTGGCCAACTCGGGGTCGTCGCTCAGGAACTCGTGCAGGCCGGAAACCACGTTCAGGCCGACGGTCAGAGCCTCCTTGATCACCTCCCTGTACCCATCCGGGAGCTTGCCTCCCGGCGTGGCCACACCGACTACCAGCGTCCCGACATCCGGATGGGCTGACAGCGCCTGTCTCAAGCTTTCGAAGATCTTTATGCCGCGTGGCTTACCGTCGAGCACCTCGCCAGCGTCCACGCCAGCCAAGGTGCTGTCGATCACGCCGACTATCTCGTAACGTCTGGAGTACCTGACCAGGCCGTGCGCGGTCTTCCCGTCGGTTGTTGAGAACAGACCCTCGGCCAGAATCAGCGCTTTCTCCAAGAGGGCTTACCACCCGTAAGCACCACCACGTACTTGCTGCTGTGCGGCTCCACCCTCAGAAAGAGCCTCAACGCCTCGAGCGCGCTGGTCGACGCTGGCAAAACCTCCAGACCCTCCGAAGCCCTAACAAACCGGCTCAGCTCCGCCATCTTCGCATCCGTCACTGGGAAAGCATATCCCCCCGTCTCCCTTATCGCGTTGAGCGCGTCCTCCCCATCGTACGACCTATAGGACACCAGGGGCTCGTTGAGCTCCGTCTCCAACACCTCCGAGGGCGGCAGCTGCAGCACGTGGCCAAGCCCCTTTAGGAAGCTCGTTACGATCGGGTTCCCGTAGGCCGTGCTCGCGGCTATCATCTTGGGCATGCCGTTCAAGTCCCCGTCTCTGTCGATCCTCCTGAAACCGTAGTATATGCCAGCCAGCGTCGTGCCGTTGCCGACCGGCACTGCCACGGCCGTTGGGGACTCACCGAGCTCCTCGAATATCTCCCTCGATATCTGGGCGTAGGCGGAGTAGTTCAGCTCCCTGTTCTTGGGCCCTGGGTTCGCATCGTACCAACCCCTCTCTGAAGCCAATCTCGCGCTCAGCTCCGTGACCTCCTCGTACTTACAAGGGACGGCGGTGACCTCAGCGCCCATCTGGCGCATCTCCTCGGCCCTAGTTCGCCTGTAGCTTGCGGGTACGAATATGTTTGCCCTGATTCCGAAAACCCTAGAGTAGTGCGCGATGGCGACACCGTAGTTTCCGCAGGTGCCGGCTGTCAGGGTATCGTAGCCTAGCATGACCGCCCTCTTTACGTGGAGTCTGGCGATCCTGTCCTTGTGAGTTCCTGTTTCGTTCTCGCCCTCGTATTTGAGGTATATCTCCGAAGAACCGAGCAGCTCTTCAAGCCGCCTCGCCCTGACGAGCGGCGTCGAATTTCCCGGCGGTTTATCCTCCTCTTCCTCTGTCATTTAACTTTCTTTTCCCCTCTCGCGACCTCTCGTGCGAGAGTACTGAGATGTACTGAAGTTGCCCGCAGCGTTTTCGCCTTCATTAGGCATTTCCATCGCGATGCTTATCGTTCTCATTTATTTTACACTTCGGATATAAGCTTTATGGTCCCGCCGCCTTTTTTTTAAAAAAATAGAATGAGTATGGCACCACGTTGGCAGAAAGCGAAGCTCAGCCCCCAGTTTCCGGAGGGGATTTGCAGTCTCCAACCCCTCGCACTCGATCGAGGACCCAGCGCTGAAAATAGCCTTACCAAACTTCCCCAGAAAAAACGATAAAAGGGGTGTACGGCAAACTCGGGATACATGGACGCGAAGTTCTTCAAGAAGCTGGAGAGGCGCATCTCCTCACTTGGTATGGGCACCTGGGGGATCGGCGGCGGTTTCTGGCATGCGGAGACCTCGGGTGACGAGGAGGCCGTCAGGGCGATGAGGAGAGGAATAGAGCTGGGCATAAATGTCATCGACACCGCCGAGATGTATGGAGCAGGGCACGCTGAGGAGCTGGTGAGGGAGGCCATCACTGGGTTCGATCGCGAGGAGCTGTTCATCGTGTCAAAGGTGTGGCCGACACACGCGAGGTACGAGGATGTCATAAAGTCGGCGAGGGCAAGCGCGAAGAGACTCGGGACACACATAGACCTTTACCTCCTTCACTGGCCGTCGGCGGAGGTACCACTTTGCGAGACAATGGGGGCCATGGAGTCTTTGGTTGAGGCTGGTGTTGTGCGACACATAGGCGTCAGCAACTTCGACCTAGCTCTATTGAAACAGGCTAGGGCTTGCCTCAGCAAAGCTGACATCTCGGCAGTTCAGAACAAATTCAACCTCCTAAGCAGGGAGGATGAGAGAAGCGTAATACCATATGCTGAGAAGGAGGGAATGGTGTACATGGCATATACCCCGATCGCGAAAGGCGACCTGGTGAATAACAGCTTCTTGGCATCCGTTGGCGCCAAGTACAAGAGGTCAGCCGTGCAGGTAGCGCTAAACTGGCTAATCTGCATAAATCCCGTGGTACCGGTACCGAGAGCTTCAAAATTACCTCACATGGAGGAAAACGCCGGAGCTATGGGCTGGAGATTAAAACCCGAGGACTGGGAGGCAGTATCTAAAAGGTTCGAGGCCTCCAGCAGCTCCTGAGCGGCTACTTTGTCGCAAAGGAGCTGTAAAAGCTAAAAAGCCTATTTTAAGACGGAGAACCGCCAAATATCCCTTGTAAAAACGGAAGGGATAGCGGAATACCAATACGCTGAAGGTTGTCTGCAGCTAGTACGCCGAAAAAGGCCTGTATCCGAAGCGATCGCCCTTCTCTTCCAGACTCTTGTCTTTTAAAGTCGGACTGCAACATCTAACGGCTTCCGAGAACGGCATGAAAAACAGTTGTTGTAAGAAGCCAACTGTACGGCGTTGATGGCTTAACGACGAGCAATCTTAAGTTACTTTAAAGATTTATTTAAATCAATATAGATTTTATGTCGGCTATGATCGCCAGAAGGGTTCAGGAGGTCAGGGGTACCTACTTCGTAACACTTCCCAAGAGATGGGTGGTCAAGCTGGGCATCAGGAGGGGAGCGGAGGTTTATGTCGAGGAGCGGAGCGATGGCATCTTGATGATATCGCCAGCACCCGGTGAAACCTCCCACGGGGGCATGGAGGCGTTCGTTACGTACCCCATGGATCTCCCGGTAGCACTCAAAGAGCTGGTGACCAGCCTTTACCTCTCAGGGTACGACCTGATAAGGATAAGGTCTGCAGGTGAGGGCTTGCCGGACCCCGAGCGTAAATCTCTGCTCGCCTTCTCGAGAAAACTGGCCGGGATGGAGGTCTTGGAGGAGGATCGAGAGACAATGACCATGCGCTGCGTCCTAGACCCCTCCTCGATGAGGCCGAAGCAGATACTCAGGAGAATGGGTTTCCTGGTCTCCGGAATGATCAGAGGTCTGTCTGACGTTGGAGACATCGAGAAGCTAAAATCGGTCGTATCGTCTGACGACGAGGTCGATAGGTCGTACCTGTTGTTGGTGAGGCTTTTGAGGAGTGCTCTAAGGGTTCCGAGGCTCTCGGAGGAGTTCGAGCTCGAGCCCACCGACTACTTGGACTATAGGGTCGCGGCCGGGGTTGTGGAGTCGGTGGGGGACAGGCTCTCGGATGTCGCTGAGGCGTGCATGACGGACAAGGGCCTGAGGGCCGAGTTGAAATCCATTTCAGGGGAGCTGTCAACAGCCGCCCCCGTGGCCATGGAGCTGTCTCTGGAGGCTTTCCTCAGGAACGACTACGCGATGGTAACGGAGGCGAGGTCTGCCATATCGCAGCTGGGCTACACGAAAGCCAACGTTGGCTCATCGCTTCTGAACTTCGTACAGGAGGCCTGCAGAAACCTCGTGGACCTCGTAAGCGTCGAAAAGATCGTACGCAAGCACATAAAACCCTAGTCTCCAGGCACGTCTTTCTACGAACGCAACCCGCCAACAACGTTTTAAGGGCGCGATTTCAAGTTGAAGCCCATGGTCCATTCCGAGGCGCTGCTTTTGACCTTCGATCCAGACCCCGCCAGCCGCACGATGAGGGACCTTCTTACCTCGTCCTATGGCTTCAGGAGGACCAGCGAAACCTTTGAGGGCAAACCTGTCTTCGAGCGCGATGCGATTTCGCTCGTGACGCTCGGAGTCGAGAGCATAAACGCTGAGGGGCTGGAGCGACATTTCAGAGCCAAGTTGTTCGTCTTCCTCTCCAAGCACGAATCAGCAAGCAGGATGCCCGCCCTGTTGACGCACGTTCCCGGAAACTGGGGCGATGAGACAAAATATGGCGGCCTACCTAGGAGGATATGTATCGCCCCGGCCTCCGCCCTCAGAGCCTCGTTGCTGACGCTCAAGCAAATAGTGGACGAGCGCGGCATGGAGTACAGCTACGGTTTAGAGGTCACTCATCACGGACCCTACGTCGACACCACGCCATCCATGTTCGTGGAGCTGGGCAGCGATTCCTCGCGCTGGACGGACAGGAGGGCCGCAGAGGCCTGCGTCTTGGCTGCGCTAGAAGCCGCTAATGCTGAGGCTGTCGAGGAGGTCTTCATAGGGATCGGCGGTGGTCACTATGCCCCGGCTTTCACAAGGTTTGTTCTCAACAGCAGAGCATCGGTCTCGCACATAATTCCGAGACACGCCTTAAGAAATGCCGGAGGTGAGGATGTACTGATGGCGATGAGGAGGTCGCTCGAGGTACCGAAGGGGGCATTGCTCGACTGGAGTGGCATCGATAAGGAGGACAGGGGTCGGCTGCCCAAACTCCTCGAGAGCTTAAAAATCACCTACAGGAAGATCTAGGGTACGAAGCAGAACTCCAGATTCCACTTCTTGCTCCAAGGGACAAAACACAAATATACGAAGGTAGCACCTCGCCTGAGAACTTGAGGCAGGAAGGGGGTTGCGCAGATGTCTGGAGTAAGTAGCGGTATGCGGAGCCAGGAGGTCAAGTTCGGGCTCGAGAGGGCACCGCACAGGGCGCTCCTGAGAAGCCTGGGTCTTAAGGACGAGGACTTCGACCGGCCGTTCGTGGCCGTGGTCAACAGCTACTCCGAGATAGTTCCCGGACACAGGCACCTCAGGGATCTCGCAGAGCGGGTGAAGGACGGCGTGAGGGAGGCAGGCGGGGTCCCTTTCGAGGTAAACACGATCGCCATATGCGACGGCATCGCCATGGGTCACGAGGGGATGCGTTTCTCGTTGCCCTCTAGGGACCTGATAGCCGACTCGGTGGAGCTCGTGGTGGGCGCACATAGGTTCGATGGCATGGTGATGCTCACCAACTGCGACAAGATAACCCCCGGGATGCTCATGGCGGCGGCGAGGCTCGACCTCCCGGCCATCGTCGTTACCGGAGGGCCCATGTCATCCGGAGTCTGGAGGGGCAGGAAGGTTGGCGTCCAGAGCATGTTCGAGGCGGTCGGCGAGCTGAAGAGCGGCAGGATCACGGAACAGGAGCTGTGCGAGCTCGAGAGGGTGGCATGTCCGGGTCCAGGGTCATGCAACGCCCTCTTCACAGCGAACACGATGGCCTGTCTGACCGAGGCGATGGGCATGTCTCTTCCGGGAACCGCAACCGCTCCGGCTACTTCAAGCAAGAAGCTGAGCATAAGCGCTGAAGCTGGGCGCAAGGTGGTTGAGTTGGTATCCGAAGGAATCACAGCCCGGAGGGTGATGACGGAGAGCGCCCTGAGGAACGCGATATGCGTCGACCTATCCCTCGGCGGCTCTACGAATACGATACTCCACCTTCAAGCGATAGCCTCCGAGCTCGAGGTCGACCTCCCGATCGATGTCTTCGAGGAGCTCGGCCGAAGGGTGCCCCAGCTCTGCACGATCGCTCCTGGAGGCCCTCACACGATGGAGGACCTCGAAAGGGCCGGAGGCGTCCAGGCCCTCATGAAGGAGCTATCGAGCCTGCTGGACCTTGGCGCTTTAACGGTCACGGGCAGGACGTTGGGCGAGAACATAAGCAACGCGAGCGTTGATGACAGGGATGTGATAAGGCACCTCTCGAAACCCGTAAGGGAGACCAGCGGCATAGCAATCCTCAAGGGCACTCTCGCGCCTAGGGGTTCCGTCATAAAGACGGCGGGCTTGGCGCAGAACGTGATGCACTTCTCAGGTCCCGCCGAGGTGTTCGACTCCGAGGAGGATGCCATGCGTGCGGTCCTCGAGGGATCTATAGGGCCCGGCGATGTCGTGGTCATAAGGAACGAGGGGCCAAAGGGCGGGCCCGGGATGCGGGAGATGCTATCAGTTACCGCCGCGATCTCCGGCATGGGCCTTGGCGAGGCTATCGCGCTCATAACGGACGGCAGGTTCTCAGGCGCAACGCGTGGCATCTGCATAGGCCATGTCTCGCCTGAGGCTGCAGAGGGAGGGCCCATAGCCCTCGTCGAGAAAGGCGATTACGTAGAGATAGACATAGCCCGGCGAAGGCTGGACCTAAAGGTGGATCCTGATGTCCTGGAGAGAAGGCGTGAGAGGTGGAGCCCAGTTAAGAGGCAGCTAAGGGGCTACCTGAGGAGGTACGCGTCTCAGGTAACATCCGCGACATCGGGGGCTGTGCTGGTGGGTGCTGGTTGAATGAGGATAACCGGACGTGCAATAAAATACGGCGACAACATAAACACGGATGTAATAATACCCGCTAGGTACCTGACATCAACCGACCCGACGAAGCTCGCCGAGCACGCGATGGAGGGCGTAGACCCCGACTTCGCCTCAAAGGCCAAGGGTGGCAAGATACTGGTCGCGGGCAGGAACTTCGGCTGCGGCTCAAGCCGCGAGCACGCCCCTCTGGCGCTCAAGGCCTCCGGCATCAGGGCGGTGGTTGCAGATTCGTTCGCCAGGATATTCTTCAGGAACGCGATCAACATAGGGCTCGTGGTGGTCGAGTGCAAGGGCGTGAGCCGCTCCGTTGAGGAGGGCGACATTCTCGAGGTCGACCTCGAGCTCGGAATGGTAGTCAACAGCAGCAAAGGCACATCCCTGCCCTCTACGCAATACCCTGAGGCGGTGCTCAAGATAACGGAGAAGGGTGGCCTCATGGAGTACCTTAGGGACAAGATCGCCGGGGGTTGAACTTCCGTGACGTCGGTTGTGGCCTTTCAAGGGGAGCGGGGAGCGTACAGCGAGGAGGCTGTGGTGAAGTACTTCGGCGAGGGGGTTTCGACCTTGCCCCTAGGGAGCATGTGGGATGTGTTCGAGGCGGTGGCAGAGAACAGGGTAGACTTCGCCGTCGTGCCCGTCGAGAACTCGATAGAGGGAGGCGTGAACGAGGTGATGGGCCTCCTGAGGGGCTGCGAGGTCAAGGTAGTAGGCGAGGTCATGATAAGAGTCGTGCATTGCTTCATCTGCAACCCCGGGGCGCAGCTTGGCAGGATCAGGTTCGTATACTCTCACCCTCAGGCGCTGGGCCAATGCAGGAAGTTTCTTGGTGACTCCGGCCTCAGGGCGATACCCTTCTACGACACCGCAGGCAGCGTGAAGGAGATAGTAGGAAAGACCGAGTGCGCCGCGATCGCAAGCAAGAGGGCGGCGGAGATATACAAGATGAGGGTCGTAGTCGAAGGCATAGAGGACAACAAGAAAAACTTCACGAGGTTCTTCGTGATAACTGCGAAGCACGAGATTCCAAGGCCGACCGGAAGCGACAAGACCTCCGTAATCTTCTCCCTCAAGCACAGGGCGGGAGAGCTCTTCCGCAGCCTCGAGGCCTTCGCCGCCAGAAACATCAACCTTACCAGGATAGAGTCCAGGCCAGCACCCGATAAGCTGTGGGAGTACGACTTCTTCGTGGACTTCGAGGGTCATGTCGAGGACTCGTTGGTCAAGGAGGCTTTGATGGACCTCAGGGAGCGCACGACCTTCCTCAAGGTGCTCGGCTCATATCCGAAGGCCGGAACCTGACAGCACCTCCGGAGGCACCATTCCCGCACTGGCTGTTGCGCGCGATTTTGGCCCGCGTGGCCAATAAAGCGCCTGGACGAGCGCGCAGCGAGGCCGTGCCGTAATAACGTTCGATAATTTGCGAGAGGTAAGTGTTATATAGGCATTGCCTGCAAGCGAACCAATTCAATGGCTAGGGTATACTATGACAATGACGCCAGTTTAGACGCGCTGAAGGACAGGGTTGTAGCGGTAGTTGGCTACGGCATCCAAGGACGGGCACAAGCCCTGAACCTGAGGGACAGCGGAATAAAGACCATATTGGGCCTCAGGAGGGGCGGCAGGAGCTGGGAGCTGGCAAAAGCGGACGGCTTTGAGGTAAAGGAGGTCGGCCGCGCGGTATCGGACGCGGATGTGTGCCTCATGCTGATACCCGACATGATCCAACCGGAGGTGTACAGGTCTGAGATCTCCCCGAACCTGAGGGAGGGCAAGGCGGTTGGTTTCGCCCACGGGTTCAACGTGCACTTCGGGTACATACGCCCGCCACCATACGTGGATGTATTCATGGTCGCGCCCAAGGCACCCGGGCAGAAGGTAAGGGAGGAGTACACGCAGGGTAGGGGCGTCCCCTCGCTTGTAGCGGTCTATCAGGACTACTCCAAGAGGGCACTGGAAATAGCGCTGGCTGTCGCAAAGGCGATAGGCTCAACCAGGGCTGGCGTAATAGAGACGACCTTCAGGGAGGAGACGGAGACGGACCTGATAGGCGAGCAGACGGTCCTCGTCGGGGGCCTGGTGGAGCTGATAAGGAACGGCTTCGAGGTCCTCGTGGAACTTGGATACCAGCCGGAGGTGGCTTACTTCGAGGCTTTGAACGAGGCAAAGTTGATAATGGATTTGATATGGCAGCACGGGATGGTCGGGATGTTGGAGAGGGTGAGCGAGACTGCCCGTTTCGGAGGCCTGACGGTCGGGCCGAAGGTGGTCGACGAGAGGGTGAAGTCGAACATGAAGGATGCTGCGAGGAGGGTGGTAAGTGGGGAGTTCGCCAGGGAGTGGGTTGAGGAGTACAAGAGGGGCTCCCCGAGGCTGAAAGCAATGTTGGATCAGCTGAGGTCGCACAAGGTCGAGGAGGTCGGGAAGAGGCTCAGAGAGATGATGAACATGTGATGGGCTCCCAACGCATAGGCCGAGAAGTAGAGGTCTTGGACTCCACGCTGCGCGAGGGCTCGCAGGCCAGGGGCGTAAGCTTCACGCTTCAAAGCAAGCTTAAGATCGCACAGGAGCTCGACCGGCTTGGCGTACACATAATAGAGCTGGGATGGCCCGGCTCAAACCCCAAGGACATTGAGGTCTTCAAGGCGATAAGCGAATACGGCCTTAGGAACTCGAAGATAGCGGCCTTCACCTCGACCAGGAGGAAGGGCACAAGGCCCGATGAAGACCCGAGTTTGGACGCGACCCTCGGCTCGGGTGCGGGAGTAGCTGTCGTCTTCGGCAAGAGCTGGAAGCTGCACTGCGAGAGGGTCCTTAACGTAACCCCTGAGGAGAACCTAGACATGATAGAGGACAGCATCTCGTATCTCAGGGAGCACGGCATGGAGGTGGTATACGACGCCGAGCACTTCTTCGACGGCTACTTCGATGACCCGGAGTACGCCGTCGGGACCGTCAAAGCCGCGGAGCGCTGCGGGGCGACGAGGGTCGTCCTGGCGGACACGAACGGCGGCACCATGCCTCATCAAGTCGAAGAGGTCGTGAAGAGCGTATCTAAGGTCCTCAAGGTCCCGATCGGCGTACACATGCACAACGACTCGGGCAACGCCGTAGCCAACACGACGCTGGCGGTAATCGCAGGCGCCAGCCACGTGCAGGTGACCGTTAACGGGATAGGGGAGCGGGCCGGCAACGCGGACCTGTGTCAGGTCCTGCCGAACCTCGAGCTCAAACTGAACGTGAGGGCCCTAAAGACAGACCTCCCCAGGGAGCTCAGGCTGAGGTCTCTGACCAAGCTGTCAAGCATGGTCTACGAAGCTTCTGGCATTTCCCGAAATCCGTACCAACCGTATGTCGGGGACTTCGTCTTCGCCCACAAGGGCGGGGTCCACATAGATGCCGTGATGAAGGACTGCAGGGCTTACGAGCACATAGACCCTGAGCTCGTGGGCAACAGGAGGCTGGTCACGGTCTCGGACCTGAGCGGGCGTTCGGCTATAGTGGCCAAGATGGCCGAGGATCTGCAGATCTCCATGGACAAGAGGGAGGAGGTTGTGGAGGAGGTCCTGAAGAAGGTGAAGGAGATGGGCCTCAGGGACCTCGAGCTCGACAACGCCGACGCTACCGTTTACCTGTTGCTCCTGAAGCACATGGGCAAATATCGTGACACCTTCGAGGTCGAGGAGTGGATGGCAGTAGCCGAGGGGGACGAGCGGTCCTCGAGGGCATTCGGCGTGATAAAGGCGAGGGTCGGCGTGGATTCGGCCGTCGAGGGGAGTGAGGGCGTCGGTCCCGTGAACGCCATAGACCTGGCCTTGAGGAAGGCGCTGCTCAAGAACTACCCCCAGCTCAGCAAGGTCAGGCTCGTCGACTATAGGGTGATACTTCCGGAGGTTTCGAGGGACACGGCCTCTGTTGTGAGGGTGTTCATACAGTTCACGGACGACGATCACACCTGGTGCACGACCTCCACATCGAAGAACATAATAGAGGCCAGCGTGTCGGCCTTGATCCAGGGCCTCGACTACTACCTCCAGAAGTTAAAGTTAAAAGGCGAGAAGGTGACCCCTTGAGACATGTCGATTCCGATCGCACCACAAAAGTACATATGGCTCGACGGCAAACTGACGCGCTGGGACGAAGCCAAGATCCACATAATATCGCACGCCCTGCACTACGGGACTGGAGTCTTCGAGGGGATGAGGGCTTACAAGACCGAAAGGGGAACGGCCATATTCCGCTTCAAGGAGCACATAAGACGCCTCTTCGACTCCGCAAAGTTCCTCAAGATCCAGATAGGCTTCTCGGAATCTGAGCTCCTTGAGGCGTGCAGGTCGGTTCTGTCGGAGAACAGCTTGGATGAGGCCTACATCAGGCCGATAGCCTTCAAGGACTGCATGGCGATGGGACTCAACGCCAGCAAGTGCGCGTCGAAGGTGGTGATAGCTGCTTGGCCTTGGAGCACCTACCTAGGCGATGCGTACACCAAGGGCGCGAGGTGCATGATATCCTCGTGGAGGCGGATGCCCTCCTTCTCCTTCCCAACGGTTGCCAAGATCTGCGGCAGCTACGTCAACAGCCAGTTCGCGAAGATGGAGGCCGTGGAGCACGGTTACGATGAGGCCATAATGCTGGACGTGAGGGGGTACGTGAGCGAGGGCTCGGGCGAGAACGTCTTCGTCGTCAGGGGCGACAGGCTGGCAACGCCTCCGCTAAGCGCCTCCGTGCTGCCCGGCATAACCAGGGACACGGTGATGACTTTGGCAAGGAGCGCTGGTTACGACGTGAGGGAGGAGGACATCACGGTGGGCGAGCTCCTGACATCCGACGAGGTGTTCCTAACTGGTACTGCGGCTGAGGTCACACCCGTTGTCGAGGTAAACGGCCACAGGATAGGTAACGGAAAGCCCGGGAGGGTCACGACGGAGATGCAGAGGGCGTACGAAAGGGTCACCAGGGGCAAGGAAGGCGCATACCTCCAGTGGCTGGAGATCTTGAACAGGTGAAATTTCGGCCGTCACAATCTCGCTAACCATCTCCGCCTCAACATCGCCAGACCCGTTAATTTTGGGCCTCAACGAAACTCCAAAGCTCTAAACCTTATTCCCAAAAGGTATAGACAAATACCTTTTAAGTCCGTTCGTCTAGAGTGTTATGGGGGTCGTATGCCACACAGACCCAGAATACCAGCTCTGCTATTCGTCTCCATCGCCTCTCTACTACTGTGCCTACAACCGGCTGTTCACGCAGCACCCACCTACAACTTCACGTTGTTTAGTTCGGCGTCGTTTGACGCAGGCCCCTCGGGTTTCCAGCTGGTGGGCAGCTACACGCTGGACACCGTCCACAAGTACGACGGCACTGGCAGCTTGCTTTTCAACTCCTCTGGAGATCCTGCTTACGTACACAATTCGTTCAGCATCAAGCCGCCGTTCATGTTCTCTGTAGCTGTGAATGTGTCCGTTGTTAACGCCGACACCAACTTCACGAAGCTGAACCTCGGTACGCAGTACAACATCACGTTAGGGGTCAGGAAGTCGGACAGGGCTCTGATGATTTTCGTAAACGGAGACAAGTACTCGTCCTCCGCACTCAGCCTCAAGAAGTGGTACAACTTCACCCTGAGCGTCGACCAGTTCGACAACCTCCTTAAGGTGATTAGGAACGGCACCGATGTGAGGAGCGTGACCTTAAGCCATGCGTTCCCGCTCTACGTCCCCTCGTCTGAAAGGCCCGTTGTTTTTATGGCCGGCATAGTGGAAGGCAACGGCACGTTGAACGTAGACGCCTTCAGGCTGAAGACCTCGCCGGTCGTGTACGTGACACCGCCGGTCGAAAGCCCCCAGAAAGTTCAGAGGAGCGTCACAATATCCGGCGACTTCTTCAGGGGTTCTCTCTCAGTTTACCTGCGCTACCCGACGGGCAGAGTTGAGAGGATGGATATACTGTCGCCAGAGCTTAACAGCACGAAGGGCTTCAATGAGGTGATGACTTTGCCCGCAGGAGCCCCTGCCGGAACTTACAGGGTGAACGTAACCGACATAGTCGGCAGTGTGGTTTACCACTTTGGGGCCTGGAACATCTCGAGCTCAACGGTGAGGAGGAAGGATAAGCTAAAGGTCAGGGTCGGCGGGCTCCTACCCGGCGGCTCCTTCACGGTCGCGCTTAACAAATCGGCGACGGTGACCTTGTCGAACACCTACTCGGGGGTCGTGGATGCGAACGGCGAGGCAGCTGTGGACCTAGAGATACCGGCGAGCCACCAGCTCGGGTCCTTCTCGATACGGCTCTACGGCACTGGCACCTTCGACAACGCGTTCCGCGCTTTCTCCACTTCCTACTACACCTTGAACGTCGATCCTGCGGTGCTCAACGTAACCGCAAACCTGAACGCGACTTTGCAGAGGGCCACCGACTACGAGGTCAGGGCGTACGTAAAGTACCAAGATGGCTCAGAGGTCCCCGCGACCACCTCGGTTTCCTTCAAGCTCTACTACGGGGGCGCTGTGATATCGCAGACGCCTATGACCAGAGACCCAGGCGGCTTCTGGAGGTGCACGCTCTCGATCAACGCGGAGGCGCCCATAAGCGCCGGCTACTTTGCGGTAGTAAACTCCACTGATCCCTACGGAAACTCGGGCAGCTGGAGTGCTCAGGTTCAGGTGGTGTCGGCTCAGCTGCGCGTCAATTTGAGTCTGGCCGGTGAGAACTTCTCGAGGAGGGAGTACATAAACGCGACAGCTACCGTCAGGTACCCGAGGGGCACGCCCGTAGAGCTGGGCAAGGTTAAGGTCGTGCTGAGGAGCGGCATTGTAGCGAGGAGCTTCGAGCTTTCTCACGTCGAGGATGGCCTTTGGCAAGGTGCCTACCTGATCTCGGAGGGCGAAAGCACGGGCGCCTGGAGGGTTTCCGCGGAAGCTGAGGACGACCTCGGAAATCGGGGGGTTAGCGATGAGCTGGTGATAAACATTTTGAGGGCTAATCTGACGATCAACCTCGTCAAGGATATTCCGGCCTCTGTGCAAAGGGGGTCGAAGCTTGCTGTGCTCATGGAGGTCAAGTATCCCGATAAGGAGGCGGTACGCGCCGGCCTCTCCAGCGTCACGCTAGCGTCGGCCAATCAGACGCTGTCCTTCGACATAGAGTACAACGCGAGCGAGATGCTGTGGCGAGGCCTCGTCGAGATACCGAGGAGCTTGTCCCCGGACGTGTACGAGGTCGTTTTCAGGGCAAGGGACAAGTATGATAACCTCGGGACTCTGCGCGCGGTCCTGAGGGTTGATGTTGCCACCCTGAAGTTGAACGTCTCCCTCAGCAGGTCGGGCTTGCAGTCCCTATTCGAGGAACTATCAGCCCAGATCAGAGTTCTCTACCCCGACGGATCTGAGATGGCGGACGGTCGCGTAAGGGTCCTCATATCGTCGGGCAACTTCAACAAGAGCCTAGAGGCGGTGTACAAGCAAGGCGTCGGATGGGTTGTGAGCTACAGGCCGAGCCCGCTCGACCCGCAGGGAACGTACAGGCTGGAGGTGATGGCTAACGACCCCTATGACAACTCCGGCAGCGCTCTCAACGAGTTCTCGGTCAGCCACATGCTCTTCTACGCGCTGGTTGTGGGCGCATCCGCAATCGTCGCGCTCTCAGCGCTCTGGTGGATAAGGTCGAGGAGGAAGAAGGAGGTCGGGAAGCGCTACAACTACATCAAATACTATTAGCTCGTTAGCCCGTTTTTGGTGAGATGGGGTTACTTTGGTGAGCCGCCGGCAGGAGCGCAAAAACTATTAGCAGATGCGCGCGAGCTCTTCCCGTGAAGACGCGCAAGGAGCTCAGAGGTTTTCTGGCCGCGAGGGGCATCGAGCACGAGATATTGGAGCTTAAATCGCAAACGTATACCGTCGGGCAGGCCTCGAGTCTCACCGGAGCCAGCGCCCAAGAGATAGCAAAGACGCTCGTCCTTATCTCGGAAGACGGCGTACCCGTCGCTGTGGTCGTCAGGGGGGACAAGAGGGTGCCGCAGAGGTGGCTGGCTAAAGAGCTTGGCCTGAACAGGCTTAGGCTAGCCAGGCCGCACGAGGTATTGGAGGTCACAGGCTATGCCGCGGGGGGCGTGCCACCCGTAGACCTCCCAGGCAACATCGTTGTAGTGGTGGACGAGGACCTCCTAACTAAGGACAGCATCATCACCGGCGGTGGTGACGAAAGCTCCCTCCTGAAGATAAGCCCCCTCGACATAGTTAAGTTAAACCCTGGATCCAGGGTGCTGAAGGTGCCGAAAGAGCTGTAGGTGGTGTCGGTGCGTTCTGGCTGATTAACGAAGCCTTGCGCAACTATCTTCAACTCAATTATATCTTTATTACTGGTTAGCCAGAAAACCCACGTTCTTTAGACGTGGGATGAATGGCGTAACCCTTAAATTCTCATGCAACAAAGTTTTTGCTACGAGGCTGACAGTTCAAGCGGGTATTGTTGGGCTGACTCGAAGGAAAAAAGAGATTTTGGATAGGGAATACTCCAACCTTCAGAGGTTTCTAAAAGGCAACAAGACTGTTCCGCTGTACTCAGCTAACAAACAACAAGCCCTAAGATACTACAGGAAGGTTAAGCAAAAGGAGTATCCGCTTAGTTTGAGAAACGACTTAATCAACCTTAGAAGGGCCAAGGCTTTCTGGTTCCTGAAAATTCCAGTGTATGGTGTTAGAGGCGGAGTTAAGGTCCCGGTTAAGCCTCATAAAGAGTTTCCAGAGGGCAAGCTGTGTGAAAGCAAAATTGTTAGAAAAAAGGACAGGTATGTTGTTATGTTAACCTTCGAGTTTGAGGCCCCTCCCATGCGTAGATGCTCCTCGATCCTCGCCGTGGATTTAGGTGAACGCTTTGTTGCTACAACGGTGTTGTGGCGCCAAGGCGTGATGAAAGTCCAATTCCTCGGCAGGGAGATAAGGGGTATACGCAGGCATTACGCTTGGCTCCGTAGAAGACTTCAGGAGAAGCGTCTCCTAAAAGTCGTAAAAAGGGTTGGTTGCAAGGAGAGACGGGTGGTTAACGTCATCCTTCACCGAGTCAGCAAAAGCATAGTCAGCCTTGCCCTTGCAAGCAACTCTTACATAGTTTTAGGAGACCTCACGGGAATAAGGCAGAGAGCTAAAGGAAAGAGGCTCAATCGCATAGTGAGCAACATGCCATACTACCGCTTGACAAAAATGATTGAATACAAGGCTACGCTGAAAGGCATACCAGTAATCACAACAAGCGAAGCCTACACAAGCAAAACATGCCACATCTGCGGATGCGAAGGAAAGCGCAAAACCCAAGGACTTTTCGTATGCCCTCACTGCGGAGAATACAATGCCGACCTAAACGGAGCCATAAACATTGCTAAAAAGTTTGAGAGGTGGATGAGCTATATGCCATCCACGGGGTTGCCTGTGAACCAGCCCTTAACCATGCAGTCGCATGGAAGCCCATAACTTTTAAGTATGGGTAGCTCACAAGCGGGTTCGTAACGATCTCATCGAACGCGATCTTGGCGTTGCTCTGAACTTTTCCCAGTTCGAACCCAGCGCTCGCGCCTCTGACCACGTGCTCCGGTCACGAGGACACACAAACCTAGAACCACGCGACGCGGGATCATACGTTTGACATCTGACCAGTCGCTGTTCTGAGGATGCGCCCGCCTATCTCCTCAAGGCCGTCGCAGCCCGCCTTGCTATTTCGTCGGCCATCTGCATTGTGGAGGCGGATCCGCCCAAGTCGTAGGTAACGATCTTGCGCTCGGCTACAACCTCCTCGTTCGCTCGGAAGATCGCATCGGAAAGATCCTGAAAGCCTAGGTAGCTGAGCATCCAGGCGCCGGCCAGTATCATGGCGGTCGGGTTGACCTTGTTCATGCCCTTGTACTTCGGCGCGCTCCCATGGGCGGGCTCGAACATCGCGTAGCTGTCCCCGAAGTTTGCGGAGTAGACGAGCCCTATGTTGCCGATCAGCGCGGAGGCCTCCTCGGTCAATATGTCCATGAACAAATTCGTACCCAGGATCACGTTCTGGTTGAACCTCTGTGGGTTCTTCACCAGCTGCTGTGCGAAGTTGTCTACAAAGTACTCCTCGATGGTAATTCCTTGGTGACCTTGAGCAACCCTCTTCACCGCAGGGACGAATATGCCCCCGTCCGTCAGCTTGAGGATGTTCGCCTTGTTTATCACTATGACCTTCTTCCACCCCCTTTCCTCGGCCGCCTTGAAGGCGAATTCGGCCACCTTCTCCGAAGCCGTCCTGGAGATCTTGCGCAAAGCGATCCCGATGTCCTCGTTTATCATGAACTCCACACCCGAGTACAGCCCCTCGGTCCCCTCCCTGACGAAAAGCATGTCGACGTAGCCAAGCGGTCCCTCGCAGCCCTTCAGGGTTCTGATGGGCCTAACGTTAGCGTAAAGGTTGAAGCGTTGCCTTATCGTCACGGCGACGCTCTTCGGAGTATTGGGCGTGGGCAGGGTCGTGACCGGGGCCTTGTAACAGGCATCGCTCTCAACGAGCGCATCCCAAGTTTCCTTCGGGAAGTAGCTTTCACCGCCGTTCTTCAGCCACCACTCGGAGCCCGCCTCCCTCTCAAGGAACTCCACGAGCTCGGTGGCGCCTACCTCGCGCATAACCCTCATGGCGGCATCGGCTAGCTCAGGCCCCGTGCCGTCTCCCCTTATCAACACAACCTTCTTCTTTGGCAACTTTGCGTCTAACGCCGAGCGGTCCATTTATAAATGCTATCTCGCAAAATGCGAGCTTCCACGGTATTGGTCCCAGTAACCAACGCCCGCACAGGAACGCGCAACCGACCTCCTCTACGTCTTCCGTTCAAGGAGAAACCCGGGCGCGCAATACCTCAAATCTGTCTTGGAATTCGTCCCAAGCTTGAGCGTCCTCTCTACGTGGTTCGAAGACCTGCAGCTCGAACGACCTGCGCACTACCTCCCTTAGTTGCGACGACGACCTTATGAAGCCCATGGCGGCGCACTGTATGAGCGCGTTGCCCACGGAGGTGGCCTCGGCGGGCCCTGCCACGACGCGCCTCCCTGTGGCGTCCGATACTAGCTGGTTAAGTAGCGCGTTTCTGGAGCCACCGCCGACCACATGTATCTCCCTTATCCTCCTGCCGGTTATGCTCTCCAAATTGGAGATTGTGATCCTGTACTTCAGGGCCAGGCTGTCGAATATGCACCTGACCACCTCGGCATCATCCCTCGGAGCCCCCTGGCCCGTTTGAACGCAGTAATCGGCAATTGTGGCTGGCATGTCCGTGGGTACGGTGAAGCGCCCTTCGTCGACGTCTACAACGAACTTGAAGGGTTGCGCGCCCCTCGCCATTTCGATGAGCTGGTCGTAGGTGTACTGTCTCCCCAGCCTGCTCCAAGCCCTCCTCGACTCCTCGAGGAGCCAGAGGCCTTGGACGTTCTTCAGGAGACGAAACGTCCCGAAGGCACCACCCTCGTTGGTGAAGTTCGAGCGCAACGTCTCGTCGTTCACAAAGGGTTTGCTGACCTCCATGCCGACCAACGACCACGTCCCCGAACTTATGTAGGCGTCATCCTCGCTTCCGAGCGGCGTTGCCGCGACGGCCGATGCGGTATCGTGGGATGCTGTCGCCGCCACCTGTATATCGTGCCCTATGTTGAGCTCCCTGGAAATGGCGCGGTCGAGCTCGCCAAGGATTGTACCGGGCTGTACGACCTCCAGAAGGAAGTGGGTGGGGATCCCCAGCTTGTCCATAAGGTCTCGTGCCCAGTCGTTTTCGAATGGGTTGAAGAATTGCGTTGTTGTGGCGTCCGTGAACTCGCAAACCTTCTTGCCGCAGAACCAGTAGTTGAAGAGGTCTGGCATCATCAGCAGAGAGCGGGCGACCTCCAGCTGCGTCGAGCCCTCCCTGAGGGTTGCGAGCAGTTGGTAGAGCGTGTTCAGCCTCATGAACTGTATTCCCGTCCTTCTGTAGATCTCCTCCTTGGGTACCACCTTGAAGGCCTCCTCCATCATGCCCTCGGTCCTCGGGTCCCTGTAGTGCCTGGGGTTGCACACGAGCTCGTCGTTTTTGTCCAGTAGCGCGAAGTCGACCCCCCACGTATCAACCCCTAGCGAAACCAAACCCTCGCCCCTACTCCTATGCGCCTTCATTAAAGCCGTCTTGAGTTCCGACCATATCCTCAAAGCATCCCAGTACAGATGCCCCCTGATGTGCACAGGCCCGTTAGGAAACCTGTGGGCCTCCTCCAGTGTTATCCTGTCGCCGTCATATGAGATGACGACGCCCCTACCGCTCTCAGCTCCTATATCGATTGCCAGAAACGCGGGCATGATGAAGACCTTTGTGCGTATTGCTGATAAAAATATAACGCCTCCTAACTTGTAGGTGCACACCGAAGGCTCCTGAGGACGAATGTGCGTTGCAGGCCTTTAGCCGCGTAGAGGCTCAAAAAACTTGCGGAGTGGTCCTGCGAAATAGCACGTAGAAAGCTCGCTTTTCCGAACAGCGCACGCTTATCATTTCCCGAGCCATACGTTTCAACTGATATCGCTTTCCCCTGAGGGCCTACGTAACCTCCTCGATCTTCTTGAGCTGCCTGCGGTACATCTCCACTATCTCGGTGACGCTCGTCGCCTGCTCCGGCGCCTTGTCGTCCCTGACCTTGCCCGTGAACTTAGGGAACCTGCCGGCCAGCCCAGAACCCTCCCTGATCACGCCGAGGCCGCAGGTGTGTATCGGGCTGAGAGTTATCTCCGAAACGATCACCTCGATAACCACCCTTGGTTCGAACCAGATGTCAGCCTCCAGCTTGCTGTCGACACGCGCGTGCCTGTGGGCCAATCTGTACCTGTCCAACATCTTTGGGAAGTTCTCCAGGTCCTCGTCGGTGAAACCAGTACCGCACTTCGCGAAAGTCCTGAAAACGTCCTCCTCCTCGTCGTAGGAGGCCAGCAAGAAGGCCCCGTACTTTCCGGCCCTCCTCCCCCTGCCCCAGAAGGCCCCCACGATCACTAGGTCCAGAGTGTCGACGACCTCGGCCTTATACTCCCTCTTCAGCTTTATCCAGCTCCACTCCCTAGCCCCAGCCCTGTAGGGGGCGTTCAGGTCCTTGACCACGAGCCCCTCGCAACCCTCGGATATTGCCTGTTCCATCATCCTCTCTATCTCAGCCGCGTCGCCCGTGATGACTTGCTTCACGACCATCATCCTGTCGCTCATCGAGATCACCTCAGTTAGCCTTTTCCTCCTGACCGTGTACGGTTGTGTAGTCAGGTCCTCCCCGTCTACGTAAAGAAGGTCGAAGAAGAAAAGCGAAACCGGATATTGCTCCATGGCCTCCTCCACGCCGTATTTCCTTCTCCTGTGCATCAGCTCCTGGAACGGCATCATGTCGCCTGTGTCCAGGTCTACCGCTACACACTCAGCCTCAAGGATGGCCTCTCGTACCTTAACACCCGACTTCACGAGCTCAGCCGCGTCGGGGTAGTGATGGGTTATGTTCTCCAACCTCCTGGAGAAAAGGAACACCTTTTCACCGGATTTGTGTATCTGAACTCTCTCGCCGTCGAGCTTGTATTCGGCCGCGACCTCAGGCCCTATCTTGCCGAGTATCTCAACGGCGGAGCTCAGCCTCTCTGCCAACATGGGCCTGATGGGCTTACCAACGGTTATCTTGAAGTTCGCGAGCGCCTCAAGCCCACCGGCCGCGACCTCCCTGGCCACCGCGCCCAAATCGCTAGAGATGTTGTAAGCCCTCTCGATAAGCGCCCTGTCCTCCTTGCCCGAAGCATAAGCCACAGCGAGCGCGTCCAGTATCGTGTAGTCCGCGATGCCCAACCTGAGCTTCCCGGATACCATCCTGACTATGTACTTGGCCTCTTTCGAAGTCGCATCGGAAAGCAAGGAGGAGAGCATGCCTATCTTCTGCATCGTGGCGCCCTTGCCGCTGAGCAAGGCTGCCTTGTACAGCCTGTTGTACACGTCCAAGACGGTCAGTTCCCTGCTGACAAGCTTCGACTGGGCCTTCTTGATTATGGCCTTCTCTGCCACCTCCCCGAGGTCGCCGATCTCCCTGTACATCTTCTCAACCTCATCAGCCGAAAGCCCTGTGCAGCTCGATATGGCACGGGTGATCAGCTTCTCGGCAAGACCGAACTCCACGCCCTCGTAATCCGGCCTTACCTTGCCTTGGAGTAGGTATGATATCTTCTCAATCTCCTCAGGCCTAGCCCTCCTAAACAATTCCACAAGAAGATCGGTCATCTCAAGCCTCTTGGTCGTGTCCTCGATCTTCTCCATGATTTCCGCGACTTCCCTGAACAGCATCGGTATAACTTCACAAAGATGCACTTTTAACTTTGTCGGCTGTATACACCAACGAGGGACCAGAAGAGGCCATAGAACGCGAAACTCGGCGATGGCGACAAAGACACACGATCTATTCGATGACCACGTATCATTTATACCGTGGCGTGGTTGCAGCGTGAGCACAAGAGTTGAGGTTAGCGATCTGCAACGAGATGTTCGATGGCCTGCCTCTAAGCGAGGTCTTCAGCATCGCGAGCTCCTTGGGATACGACGCGGTCGAGGTCGCCCCGTTCACAATCTCCAGCTCGGTCAGGCGCATCTCGCCAGAGGAGAGGCGTCGCATACACGATCTCGCCCATGAACGCGGGATAGCAGTCGCCGGAACGCACTGGATACTTATCTCGGATTTGAACTTGATGCTCTTCGACCAGCTCGGCGGATGCAGAAGGGAAACTGTCGACTACTTGAAGGATGTCGTGATCTTCACAGCGGACATCGGTGGAGAGGTCGTGGTGTTCGGGTCCCCGAGGCAGAGGTCGGTTCCTTCCCCAGAGCTCCTCGAGGTCGCGAAGAGGAACGCGGCACATGCGCTTGGCGAAATAGGGGACCTCGCGGAAGAGTGCAGCGTCATCTTCTGCATCGAGCCTCTCTCCAAGGACCAGACCAACTTCGTCAACACCGCAAGCGAGGCGGTGGAGCTCATAGATGATGCCGGCGGAGGTGGCCTGGGCCTCATATTGGACGTAAGGAGCATGTGCGACGAAAGCAAAACCTTCTCCGAGATAATAGCGTTGGGCTCGAAACACCTGAAGCACTTCCATGCCAACGACTGCAACGGCTACATACCGGGCTCAGGGTCTGCAGACTACAGGCAGATAATGAGCTCCTTGAAGATGGCGCGTTACGACCGGTATCTCTCGGTAGAAGTATTTGACTCCAGGCCAAGTCCGTTCCACGTAGCAAGGGAAAGCATCAAGAAACTTCGCGAGTTCATGGGCTGGGGAGAACCCCATCCATGATGCTCTGCGGAGTATCCTGATGAGGCTAGTCACGCAACAAAACTCAAAATTTAAATCGCTTCAGACCTACGCTCCGATATATGAGCATATTAAAAAGGCTTAAGGAAAAGGTCACACCTCCCGATGTAGACGTCTCAATCTCCTTAGACAAGAACGCCTTCGCGCTCGGAGAGGACGTGGAGGGGACCTTAAGCGTCCAATCTAAGGAGGAGTTTGACGCAGACGAGATAAGATGCGAACTCGAGTGCTGGGAGCGCGTGCGCAGGTTCAGGCGCGTCTACGATGCGAGCCTGAAGAGGGATGTTGAGCGGGAGTTCTGGGAGTCAGCGAAGCTCTTCTCGGCCAGACCTCAGCTTTGCGGGCCAATACACGTCTTCCAAGGTTTCAGCCAAAGCTTCCGCTTTAAGATACCCTTGCCCGTTGGAGTTAGCCCAACCTCCAAGAGCATCGACAGGGTTGTGACGTGGAACTTCAAGGGCGTTGTCGCAACGAAGAACCGACCCGACGCAACAAGCAAAACTATGGAACTACAAGTTTATCCTGCAGCACAACCGCCACCGCCTCCGACGGTAGCGATGTCCACTTGCAAGTACTGCGGGACGCGCTTCCCCGCCACGGAGGTTAAATGCCCGCATTGCGGGGCCCCAAGGACGGCTTAACCCGACTGAGAATCGTCTTTCAAAGGCGTTATTTTAACCTGCTTACGTTTTATAATTTATTTTATACAAAAGACCTTGTGGCAAATCGGGTCGGGAAAGCGGAATGTCGTCACTCCCGCCATGGGTCTAGATCGACGGGCACCGCCTTACCCTCAGAAGCAGACCTATATGCTGCGTCGAGTACCGCCTGCACTCTCAGGCCCTCGATGGCGGGTGAAAACAGCGGCCTTCCCTCCCTGACGGACTCCACGAACTTCACGATCCTCTCCTCGTATATGTCGACCTTCGGCATGGGGTCCTGGGGTCTCACCGTCACCCTGGTTCCCATCAGGTCCTTGTAAAGCTCAAACGGCTCGAGTTGCGCGCCGCCCCTTGTGCCAAGCAGGGCGACGTTAAAGACGTCGGATGGTATGAACGAAGCCCAATTAGTCTCCAAGAGGAGGGTGAGGCCGGTCTCAAACTTCACCATGCCGAAGTAGTTGTCCTCAACGTCGAATTCTTCAGGTCTCCAGGAGCTTCCCCAACAACCCCTCGCGGCAAGCTTCGGGTCCTTTCCAAACTTATCGTAAGTCATCCCAAAGGCCAATCTCGGCCTCGGGAAGCCCAGCACGTACATGGCCGTGTCGACGGCGTAGCAACCTATGTCCAGAAGCGGACCCCCGCCCGAAAGCTCCTTGCTTATGAAGGTTTTGACGGGCGGTATCCCCCACCTCCTTAGCATGAGGGCTCTAGAGTAGTATACTTCACCGAGCTCGCCCGATTCGACCAAGTCTCTCAGCGCGTTTATGTCGGGCCTGAACCTAGTCTGGAACCCGACTATCAAGATCTTCCCGGTCCTCCTCGAAGCCTCGTACATCTCCTTTGCGTCCTCTAGGCTTCCGGCCATCGGCTTCTCTGTGAGGACGTGAGCACCTGCCTTCATCGCCGCAACGGCAGGGTCCTTGTGCGCCGTATTCGGCGTGCAGACGCTGACTGCGTCGAGCTCCTCCCTCTCGAACATGTCGTTGTAGTCCTCATAGTGTCTCGGTATCCCAAAGTCCTCGGCCATCCTCTTCGCGGCTTCCGGGTTAATGTCGGCGCACGCTACCAGTTCAACGCCTGCCAACTTCTTGTAGTGCGGCACGTGTGTTGCCCTCGCTATGCCACCACAACCAACAATTCCAACCCTGACCTTCTCGCCCATGGCGTTGAGCTCAGTCGAGGTTGATATATGTCTTTTTTGCCGTTATTTTTCGAATGTCGAATGTGCCAAAATCTAACTATGGTCTCTCGAAAAACTAATCCACGAACACGTCCCCCCAGCGACTGGTCTTATCGGCGTCCTGAGATTGCGGTATGGCTGTCTTAAGAATCGTCGATCTGCCTCCGATATGCTACCTCGAGCGAATCCGTAGGCTTCTCAACAAGGAACCTCAATGAGGGTAGGGGTCACTAAGACATCGAGATGCTGTTACCCTCAAGTCCGGCTTTCCAGGCGGCACCCACGTTGCCTTCAGGCGCCCATCAAGGCGGATCAGCCCTTCCTATGAGCTTCCTCTTGGCCTTTAGGTAGTATACGTAGTTCTCAAGGGAGACCTCGGGGGGCACCCTGTGGTCAACCGTCGGTATATAGCCGCCCTCCTCGACGAGGGGCTTGAGCCTCAGCAGCTCAGCGTCTATGGCCTCCTTCGACTTCATGAGCGCCCGCTTGTCCACGCCACCGATCAGGAGTAGTTTCCTTCCATACCTCCTCCTAAGCTCGAAGAAGTCAGTGTGTGCTGCTTCCAGAGGGAACATGCAGTTTATGCCGCCCCTCAGCCATCCCGGGACGAGGTCAGCGATGTTGCCGTCGCAGTCGAGTACGTTGACCTTGACGCCGTGGTCTGCAAGTAGTTCGGTGACCTTCCTGTACCTGGGGACCATGAATTCCTCGAAAAGTTTAACCGATAGAAGCGGACCCCTGTTGTAGCACATGTCCTCCCACCACCACGCGTAGTCAACACGTAGCCCCCTAAGTGCTCTCGAAAGAACCTTGACCCATAGGTTCGTCAAGGTATCCATCATGTCCTCAACCCAATCGGGCTCCCTGTAGAACGCTACCGACAACCTCTCGACGCCCATCCAGTTTCTCAACCATCCGTAGAGGCTCCCGACGAAGACACCAAGAGGGTAGTCTATCTCCCTGTAAGTTTCGACGATCTCATCCCAAAGCAGAGGTAAACGACCTGGCGTCTCGGGGTCGAGGAAGGGCCTAAGCCTCTCCCAGTCAGCTCTGTTCTTTATGGGGTATCTTATGTAGTGGGGCACCGAGTAATAGGGGTAACGTTTCCTGAGGTATATGCCTCCGATGCCGTCGTCTATTAGCTGCTCGCCGCCGTCCTCCCTCAGTATCCTCCCAGGAGGTTGCGGCCATATGCCCGTGGCTATTGGCAGCCTTTCCAAGCTCTCGACCCCCTCGAGCTTGAAGTAGAGCTCAACGTCCCTGTTGTCCTTCAACCGGAGCGGCAGGCCTTCGGAATGCCATCTCTCGATAGTCTCGTCCCAGTAGCCGAACTCGTAGTCAGGCAACCTGTCCACCTCCCGGAACTCCATTAAGCGAAGGAAACGCTCCCTGTGGTTCATGTGCTCCAGAGGAGGTGCGGCCGGCTACAAAAGCATTACGAGGCGTTGCATCAGGCGCGCATTTTGCTAACGTAGCCAGCTGTCTGCTGAACAACGTTTATATAGAAAATTGGCGATACAATAACCGAAGCTCTCTCGGTGAAGTGTTGCGCTTGTTCGAAAGGGAGGCGGAAGAAGGTAACGTGGAGTTCAAGCTGAAGCTGGACAAGGTAGACGAAGCTCGCCTGGAGAAGCTTGCGACGCAGATGAAGTATCGGCTGAGCGAGGGCTTAGGCGAGGCCTTCTACGAGGTTGGCGTGGCCGACTCCGGTGAGCCGATAGGCGTTACGAGAGAGGAGCTTCAAGTCACCATCGAAAACCTGAGGAGGGCTGGCCTCAAGATCGGTGCGGCCTGCAAGATCCTGAGGGTTCAGGAGCGCGATGGCAAGTTCACAGCGGAGTTGTTAGTCAGGCGTTCCAGGAACGATGGACTTCCGGTGATGCTGACGGTGCCCGTGCTCGGGAACGTCGACAGTGGAAAGTCAACGACAGTAGGCGTGCTCTGCAGCGGGGAGCTGGACGACGGCAACGGGCTCGCGATGAGCAAGGTAGCTAGGTACATACACGAGATCAAGACGCGCCGCACATCCTCCGTGGTAACGCGCGTTCTCGGCTTCGCGGATGACGGCAGGATCGTGAATTACGACATACCCTCGCCGCTGAACGAGGCTGAGGTCTTCCTGAACAGCTCGAAGATCGTTACTTTCGTCGACGTCGGAGGTCACGAGAGATACTTGAGGACGACGCTCAAGGGGATCATGGGTCACCCACCAGATTACTCCATGCTCGTCGTAGGTGCGAACGCTGGCGTAATAGGCACTTGTAAGGAGCACCTGGGCATAGCGGTCTCGCTTAAGCTGCCCGTCTTCGTCGTCGTCACCAAGGCGGACATGGTCTCGGACATACTGTTGGAGCGGGTGCTGAAGGACATCGAGCGCCTCCTCAAGATGCCGGCGGTGGGCAAGATACCGATACTCGTGAGAGATCTTGACGATGTCGTTATAGCAGCGAAGAACATGCCCTGTGGCAGGGTCTCGCCGGTATTTGTCCTTTCCAACAAGACGGGCGATGGCTTAGGCCTTCTGGAGGACTTCCTAAACCTCCTACCTCCCAGGACGCGTTGGAGCGACAAGTTCGGCGCCCCCCTCTTGATGTACGTTGACGAGAAGTTCTACGTAAAGGGTGCGGGCGTGATAGCGAGCGGTGTGCCGCTGCAGGGCAACGTGTCCGTGGACGAACGGCTGCAGATCGGTCCATTCGGGGACGGGAGCTTCAGGGTCGTGAGGGTGAAATCGATACACGTCAACAGGGTATCTGTCGACAGGGCTTTCGCAGGCCAAGAGGCCTGCCTAGCGCTGTCCAACGTTGAGTACAACGAGATAAGAAAGGGCATGTGCCTCCTCGGCGAAAAGCTCCCACCGAAGGCCACGAGGTCCTTCGAGGCGGACATCACCGTGCTCCATCATCCGACGACGATAAGGGCAGGGTATAACGCAGTAGTCCACCTGCAGACCATAAGGCAGACGGTGAGGTTCGAGAGGATGTCAAAGCCCTACATCAGATCCGGCGACACCGCAAACGTCGAGATGGCCTTCATGTTCTACCCCGAATACGTTAGGGTCGGAGACTGGTTCATATTTCGCGAGGGGAGGACCAGGGGCATCGGCGTCGTCAGGGCCGTTCCTAGCTGACGTTCTGTGTTTTCGACGGTAAAAGGGTTTCTTAGGTACGCTGCTCCTGGCCGCGCGACGACAGCATCTCGTCAGCCCTCTTGTAGTAGCCCAGGCGCCTTAGCTTAGAGGCCGCCTTCTCGTCGACGATGACAGTCACGTCCGGGTGCAGCTGTAGCACGGATGCCGTTATCTGAGCGCTCACAGGGCCCTCGATGAAAGCCGCTACTGCGTCCGCCTTTGCTATCCCCTCGGCTAGCAGCAGTATCCTTCTCGCCTCTAATATCGTGCCACACCCCATGCTTATTGCGAACTTCGGTACGTCCTCCTCCCTCTCAAAGAACCTGGCGTTGTCCTTTATCGTCTCCTCCGCCAGGACCACGAGGCGGGTCCTCGAAGCCAGCGATGATCCAGGTTCGTTGAACGCTATGTGGCCATCCCTGCCTATCCCAAGAAGCTGCAGGTCTATCCCGCCGTGCCTCCTTATCTCCTCCTCATACTTCCTGCAGAACACCTCTACGTCACTTGCCAGGCCATCGGGTATGTGTATGTTCTCTGGTTTTATGTTCACATGGTTGAAGAGGTTCTGGAACATGAAGTAGTGATAGCTCTGAGGGTGGCTGGGGGCAAGCCCATAGTACTCGTCCAAGTTGAAGGTCACCACCTTGGAGAAGTCCAGGCCCTCCTCTTTGTGCATGCGGATCAACTCCCTGTAGGTTCCCACCGGGGTACCACCCGTGGCCAACCCGAGAACCGAGCTAGGTTTCGACCTTATCTGGTGGGCGATGATCCTCGCAGCCTCCCTGCTCATGTCCTCGTATCCCTTGACCACCTTTATCCTCATTTCAACTTCCCTCAAGCATCGGCCAATTTCTCGGAGATAAAAAGCTTAGTCAGAACCGTTTTTGCGTAAATCCGTGAAAAGACTTACTTTGGTGGATAAAGTTGTTTTCGTGTGTGAAACGGCGGAAAACGTTTTAATTGGGTTTTGCGTTGCGCACCTGCGATCTGCCAACCATCAGGAGGATCGCGGTCGCCGTCAGCTGAAGCGCTGACGAAAATGCGATCGCGGCCAGCCCCATGTTGTTGTCCACGAAATAGCCCATCGCGGTGCCACCCGCGATGAACCCCAGCCCGTACACAGCGTTGAACCAGCCGTACGCGGAACCGCGCCTCTCCGGTGACACGAGTTGGGAAACCGCAGCCCTGTATATCGACTCCTGCATGCCGTAAATAACCCCGAAGAGAACCGCCGCAGCCGTGACGTAGATTGGGTTTCTCCCGAATCCTAAGACGGTCGGCGCTATCGACATCAAGAAGGGCACCATCAGAAGCTTTGTGCCATATTTGTCGAACGCTGCCCCTGAGATGGGTGCTGCAAAAGCATCGACACCTTGAATGAGCAGATAGAGCATCGAAACCTGCCAAGGCTCCATGCCGACTAGAGAGGCTGTATACAGTATCAATGAAGCTTGTAAGATGCCGGCGGCGTTCATCCCGACGGAGAGCGTGTAGAGCTTGAAGTCTTTAGTGAGTGCTCCCTTGGACGATGGGCGTGTCGTCCTGTCACCCTCCAAAACCTTGGAAGTGCGCCTTCCGAACTTCCTGTAAGCGTACAGTAGAGCTAGGATCAAGCAAAAGTACGGCAAGAACATGACTCCGAAGGCCAGAGCGTAGTTGTTCGCCGCCAGGAACAGGGTCGAGGCCATTATCGCTGGCCCTGCGATGGCGCCGATTTGGTCGAAGAGCTCATGCAATCCAAAGGCCTTGCCGCTGCCGAGGCCTTTGCTAACGGATGCTATGAGCACATCTCTGGCCGGAGCCCTCAGCGCCTTGGCCAACCTCTCGAGAAGCACAAGGGTGACGGCAACCTGCCAGCTCTTGGTTAGCGATAGTAGTGGGATCGATATGAGCATGCCATATCCCGCTATAACGAAAGCCCAGTATGCCCTCGTTGCCTCAGAGGCATAACCGCTTAAGAGTCTAAGTGCGTATCCTATGAACTCCCCTAGGCTCAGCAGGAAGCCGACCGTCAACGCCGAGGCGCCCAGCAGCTGAAAGTAGGTCGGCACGACGCTGCGCGCCCCCTCGTATATAACGTCGCCCAGTAGGCTCACCAACCCGAAGGTCATAACTCCGACGATAGCCAACCTACGCGTCTCGCTTGTCAAAGAATGTACCACCCAAGACGTTTTGATATATCACGATATATCAAAACTGTATTTAAACTTTATTTAAAGGCACGAGGTTTGCACCTGGACATGACAGACAAGGTCAACGTCGGGATTGTGGGTTGCGGTTCAATAGCTGAGGCTCACCTGAAATACCTCGCAAGAAACCAGTACGTGAACTTGACGGGCTTCTGCGACGTAGACCTCACCAAGGCAACGGACAAGGCAAAAAGGTATGGCTCGCAGGACTCGAAGGCATGTGCCGACGCCAGCGAAGTATTATCACTGCCGTTGGATGCCGTCTTCTTCTTCCTGCCGCCCTTCGCACACGGGGCCGAGGTCATGGCTGCGGAGAGGAGTATTCCTTTCTTCGTCGAAAAGCCCGTAGAGCTCAGCATGGATAGGGCCATGAAGATCCTTAATAAGGTAAGGGACAAGAGGGTCATGACAAGCGTTGGCTACATGAACAGGTACAGGAAGGGGGTGAACTTTGCCAGGGAGGAGTTCAGGGGAGATCCCGTTATACTCGCCTTGGGGGGCTGGATAGGCGGCACCCCGAGGGGCGATAGCTGGTGGGTGATAAAGAGCAAGAGCGGTGGCCAGTTCCACGAACAGGTTACTCACACGGTCGACCTCGTAAGGTATGTATGCGGGGAGGTGAAGGAGGTGCAAGCGTATTGCGTTCGGGGGCTCAACAGGGGGGTTCCGATATCCTATGATGTCGAAGACGCATCCGTTGTGAACATGAGGCTAGACCACGGTGGGGTCGTGAACCTGTGCGCCTCCTGTTCCTCAAACGCCTCCGGAGGCGTTTTCCTCAACGTATACGCGTATGAGACCGCCGCCATCTTCACGGGCTGGGAGCACTCGTTGAGGTTGTTCAAGGTAGGCATGGACCCTGTAGAGCTGAAGGGGGAGCCTGACATATTCGAGGTCGAGGACAACGCGTTCGTGGAGGCCATTAGGAGAGGCGAACCTTCCGGGATCAGGTGCACATATGAGGACGCCGTACAAACGCTCGCGGTGACCCTGACCGCCAACTCCTCCATCGAGTGCGGAAGGCCGCTCGCGGTACCTAGGGTGCATCAAGGGCAAAAACCAGGATCGTGACCATCTCGGGGGTTCTGATAAGCCTCGGATATTACCCGAAAGATGCGGTAGACACAGTCCGACGCGCGCGTCAAAAGTACAAAATTTTTTAACTCTCACCTGCACCTCAGCCACAGGGTAGCCAAGTTGAGGCTGTTCGTCTTTGGTGGCAAGGGTAAGAAGGCGAAACCCGCGGAGGTCGAGGAGAAGGTCGAAGAGGAGACCAGGTGGCAAATGACGCTCAGGACGCTCAGGGAGAAGGACCCGCAGCTGTATGAGTTTGCCATAAGGCTGCACCTCGATCCAATGAGGGGCATCTCGGAGAAGTTGAGGGCCTTTCTGCGGAAAGAGGTCGACGTGCTGTCTCTCAACGTAGAAGATGTCGTCAATGAGGCGGCGAGGTGTGCCCAGGAGGGGATGTACGCCAGGGCGATGAACGGCTACGTGTGCGCGATCGACCTATTGTTCCTGCAGGCGGCTCGAAGGCTCTCTGAAGGCGGTAACGAAGGGACGAGGCGTGAGTATGAGGCGAAGGTCGCTTCCTGTCTATCGAGGCTCAAGGAGCTGGAGGAGAGCGGAAAGCGTGGGGAGGGAGATGAGGTGCCTTGGCTCGGCCTCATCAAGGCCTATGCGAACGTGAGCGGGAGGGCCGGAGAGGTGTTGGGTCTTGCCGTAGAGGCATACGGTGAACGCATCACAACCCATGGAACGCCTTCGAAAACGTGATAGTTTTTTACAGCGCCAGCGTTCGTGCGTACATTGAATATCCGCAGGCGGTCTCCTCGCGGTTCAAGGCTACACCTCCGGCTTAACAGACCAGCAAAAAGCCCACAACCCTCGGCTAAAACTATAGAGCCTTATTGACAATAATTACTTTATAACACACCTTAAAATACGCGGTCCTTGAAACGAGCCTTTCATGTCGGGCTTCACAACCTCGAGAGCTCGAACGATCTCCTTGATCTCCTTGAATGCAGCGCTCTATGCCTTCGTGGGTTACCTGACGTACTTGGGTATCTTCGCCCCCGTGTTCTTCGTCGTGCGCTTCTGGCCAGCTGTGGTGGTGCCGGGCGTCTTCAGCTACTTGGCTGGCCCCCTCGTCGGTGGATGCGGAGCGGCCATAGGAATCTTCATATCTGACATGGTCATACACGGGGACCCATTACTAAGCCTCTCCGTGGGCGTCACCTCGAACTTCCTAGGCTTCTACATGGTTGGCTACCTGGCGGAGCGGCTCAGGGCTGGTTCTTCAAGCCTCAAGGTGCTGGATGTATTCTTGGGCGTATCGGGGTTCATTGCAACCATCGCATTTTACGTGCTAACGCTCGATATGCAGGGCATACCCATATCAGCTACAAGCGTTCTGCCGGGCGTAGCGATAGCAGTGGTTATAGCGTTGCCCTTCATTTACGGCTTCGCAAGGGGGGACGCAGAGCTTATGCGTATCTTCATATCGTCGAGCCTGGGGCTTGCGTTGGGCAGTGCGGTCATCGGTTTTGGGGTCTGGGGATATAGCCAGGTGTTCAGGCTGCCGCCGAGCGTCATGGGTGGCGCCTCGGGACTGCCGCCGATAGCCATACCTTTCCTAGCGCTCTGGACCTTCGTGACGGAGATACCGTTCCTGCTTGTACTCGTGCCACCCATCCACAGGGCGCTTAAGGCAATCGTGGGAGGTGGCAGAAGGTGGTGATAGTCGGCATCGATGTCGGAGGCTCCCTCACCAAGGCCGTCGTCTTGAAGAACGGCGCAATAGTAGCTGCTAACTCGGTCAGGACTGTGGAGGACCCTCTGGTGTCTGCATCGGGAATTCTCGCGCGCACGATAACAAGCGTATCTCTCTCCCTCGGAGACGTCGAGAGAATAGGGGTCGCGGGCGGGAGGAGCAAGCAGCTTCCTGAAGAGATATTGGGGATCGGGCTCGAGAGGGTGGGCGAGATAGAGGCGATAGGCCTCGGGGGACTTAGGCTTTCTGGCAGGAGGGAGGGGGTTGTGGTCAGCGCTGGGACCGGCACTGCGATCGTCAGGGTTTTTGACAATGGCTCGAAGGTAGAGCACGTCGGGGGCACGGGTATTGGAGGCGGCACCCTGGTGGGGCTATCCAGGGCCATTGCTGGCATAGACGAAATGAGCACCCTAAGCAGGTTAGCTTCGACCGGAAATCCGAGGAAGGTCAACCTCACAGTGGGAGATGTCGTGGGCTCCGGCATAGGCGTCCTGAACGCCGAGGCCACAGCCTCGAACTTCGGAAAGTTCTCTGGGGACGCCACCCGCGAGGACCTCATATCCGCTGTATTCCGCATGGTCGGGGAGGTCATAGGCGTCGTCTCCTGCCTCGCGGCGAGGGCGAGCGGGGTTGCGGATGTCGTGCTCGTCGGCGCGCTGAGCAAGATGGATGGTATCGTGTCCGTCGTCAGAGAGGTATTCGACCTCTACGGCCTCTCGCTCATCGTGCCGCCCTACTCGGAGTTCGCAGTCGCGGTTGGGGCCGCAACCAAGGCGAGCGGTAAGAGGTTCTGAACAAGCTCTCGCAGAGCGACGAAGCGCTGTTTCCAAGAGTTTTTATGTGGGCCCTGTGGCGATGAAACGGTTTGTGTTCAGCAATGGGCAGGTTAGCGGAGGTCGTGCTTGAGGGCTTCGAGAGAGTGATGGTGGTCGGGGACCTTCACGGGGACATCAAAAGTCTCAGGCGCATAGAGGACATCTTCGGGGACGAGGACCTCCTGATCTTCTTGGGCGACTATGGCGACAGGGGCACGGACAGCCTCGGGGTGATAGAGGGAGTACGTTGCCTTATGAGGGAGCACACGGGAAGGGTGATAGCCCTGAAGGGGAATCACGAGGATTATTCCGATGAGGGCGAGCCGAGGTTCTACCCCTGCACTCTAATCGAAGAGGTGGAAAACTGGATGCTTTACTTTCAGGATTTCAAGAGGAACTTCCTCGACATGCTTTACTTGGCGGCGTTGATCCCTGGCCTGTTGCTCTTCGTGCACGGTGGTGTCTCCACCAAGATCAGGGGCAGGGAGGACCTGATGAGCCCAAGCAGGGAGATCGAAGAGGATGTGCTCTGGAGCGACCCCTGCGAGCAGGGGGAGCACAAGAACCCAAGGGGTGCTGGCGTCCTCTACGGCCCGGAGGTGAGCAGTGAGGTCATTAACAGATTGGGCGTAAAGTACATGATAAGGAGCCATGAGCCCCTGAGGGCTATCGCCGGGCCCAGCGTCGATCACGGAGGCAGGGTGGTGACCATAAGCTCGACTAGGGTCTACGGCGGAAGGCCCTTCGTGCTGATCCTGTCCCGAGAGGACATCCCCCAAAGTGGTATCGGTATAGAGCGATGCGCGGTCTACCTCTGATGTCCGTCCCCTCATTCAAACCCTCGGCTTTCTCCGTACGCCTTGGAGTAGAACTCGTCGAGTACTCTAGGTACATTAACGTCCTGCTTGATCCTCCTAAGGGCGTCGACCAAGAAGCCTACAGTCCTCTCGACGAGTGCCCTGCCCTTCTCCTTCGTGGCCAGCCTCGGGTCTCCTAGGTACAGCTGGGTGGCGTAGGCCTGCCAATCCACAGGGCTTTCGATGCCGCTCGGCAAGCCCGTGCCGCCAGTGCTCGCCTCCTGCTTTACGTTCTCGACCCTGACCAGCTCCTCGAAGAGATAGAGCCCAAGGCTTGTCTCCAGCTCGCACGCGTGACCTACCACCCTGCCCTCGCTCAGCTTGCTGGCCAGATCGCCTATGGGTGCCCAGGGATCTATCATAGCGTAAATCGAATATCCCTTCCTTTCGGTCAGGCTCTCCCTCATAAACACCCTCAAAATGTCGTTGTTGCCGCCGTGGCCGTTGACTACGAACACCTTCCTGAAGCCGTTCCTGGCCACCTCGTCGCAGACCTCCTCGAGCAGCTTGAGCAACGTCTCGGCGCTGAGCGATATCGTGCCCGGGAAGTGCCTGTTCTCCAGCACGTACGCGTAGCAGAGCGGCGGCAGGACGACAGCGGGCTCTATCTCAGCTGCCCTCTCGGATATCATGTATATCGTTAGCGTGTCCGTCCCCAAGGGCATGTGTGGTCCGTGGGTCTCTACCGAGCCCACCGGCAGCACCGCCACCAGTCCGTCGCTGGCCGCGGCCTTTAGCTCCAAACTGTTCATACGCTCCCAGAGCATCTCCAACCACACTCAACATGTGCTTTTCCAACGGATAAAAAGCCTTGCAGCTATTGGCGAGAACTCCACCGCGCCAGTCCTTCAGGTGGTGGCGTCCAAAAATCCATTTCGGTTAGCTCAGCGGAGGACGATTACACCCATGACCGAAGCGAGATACAGGACGTAGAGCGCCAGGAGGTAGAGGCCCTCCCTTCCACCCAACCTCCCTTTGCCCATCAAGTACCAAAGGACTATGTTTGCCAAGGTGGAGAACATCACCAAATCCGAGAAAACCTTGGTGTCCACCTTGACTGGCGAGAGCAACAGGCTTACCCCGAGTATGAGCGTTATGTTAGTGAAGCAGCTCCCCACGATATCTCCGAGGGCAAGCCCGGCCTCTCCCCTCAAGATCGCATTGAGGTCCAGCGAGAGCTCAGGCAGGCTGGTGCCCCCGGCTATGAACGTTGCCGCTATTGCTGAGGGTGGCACTCCAACTTCCAGCGCGATCCTGACTGCGGAGTCGACCAGGAAGTCGGCGCTAGCTATCACGCCGAGCACCCCGAGTAGCGCTAGCGCCACGTGTACTAGGACACCACGACGCCCGGGATCCCTGGCTTCAGATGAAGTCGCATCAGGCGACATGTTCTTGCTCGCGAAGAGCACCTTTACGTTGTAGTAAACGAATATGGCAACCAGCAAAGCCCCGACTAGGGGACTGGCCGGGAGCAGGCCAACTATGGCTATGGGCACCACCGCGGCTATGAACATGCCGAAGTACATCATCTCCATCTCCTCGCTGCTCAAGGCGGCTACCGCAGTAGACACCTTGCCCCCTCTTAACAGGGAAGTCAAAAGCAGCCCGGATCCAACTATCGCGCATATGTTGAACACGTTCGAACCGAGCACGTTGCCTATGGAGACCCCCGCCTCGCCCTCCACCGCTGAGAAGATCGCCACAGCCAGCTCCGGCAGGGACGTGCTGAGGGCTATCAACGTGAAACCTATCTTAGACGTGCTCGTGCTCGTCAGCTCCGCCACCTTGACGGCGTTCCTTATGGCCACGTGGCTGCTTACTTCGAGCACGGCTAGGGATGTCACCATTATGGCTAGGTTGATTAGCTCCATGGCAAACGCCAAGGGCTGATGCTATACTTGAAAAATAAAAAGATTGCTCGCTTAGAGGTCCATTTTGTCGGTCGAAACCTGGCGAGGTCTAGATGTCGCCAAGGCGCCTCGGCTCCAGTGCCCTGACGACGACCTCGGCCCCGCCGAGCAGACCGTAGGGCGCGAACTGGTACTGGTCGGTCCAGTGGCTTTCGTCGACGAACTCCCAAGGGCCTGTCCATGGAAGCCTGTCGCCGAGGTCGTGGTGTAGTGGGCCGAAGGTGTTCCTGAGCGAGCTGACCACCTCCACCTGTATCAGGTTCTCACCATCCTTCACCAAATCGGTAACGTCCAGCTCCCACGGCCTCCTCCACAGGAAGCCAGCTTCCCTGCCGTTCACAAACAACCTGAAGAGCGTGCCCCTCGGCCCCTCAAGCCTCACCGAGTAAACGCGCTCCTCGGACTTGCTTATTCCGACGGCCTTCTCGTAAACGATGTTGCCGCTGTAGAACGGGTAACCCTGATCGGTCCAGCTGCCGTCCTGCAGCACAGGCGGTTCCTCGCTCAAGACGTAGTCACGAACCCCTGCCCTCCTCAAACCGAAGTCACCTACCAAATACGCTTCCTCGATCTCGACGCCGAGGTCATAAGTGCAGGATAGCTCGACTTGGTTAAGCCCTCTCACCAGGTACTGGGTCACGTCCACCTTGACGAACTGCTTGTCCCAGTGCCATTCGGAAGTCTTTGTGGGCACCGGATGCCCGTTCACGGCCATCGTGAAAAGCCAGCCCCTCTCGACGACCATGCTCGCGCTTCTCGGCAGCTCCTCCACCTGGAACTCAAACCTCAGCCTGATCCTGCGTCGCTCGGGCCTTATACCCTTATCGATAAGGGCCCACGGCTGAATGCCCTCGAACTCGCGCATTCCCACCGCCTCGGTGATCGCCCTCCTCGCCTTCCAAACTGGTACGGGTTCGCTCCAATCCGAGTCATCGATGCTGTACCTGCAGTAGTCCAAGGTGAGCGAGTTCGGATGTAGACGTTTGAACCTCCAGTTCCCATGGAGCGGAATGGTCTCGGTCACGCGTCCAACCATCTGGTCCAAGCCCTCTGGCCTGGAGGTCGTGACCTCCCGTGCGCTCACGACAAATATGTGACTACCAGCAGGTGGGAAATCGGCCTTCAGCTCAGTGTAATCTCCATCGGTTGTATATCTAACGCTCCGGATCCGGCCATCCACAGGGTCCCATTCGCTCACAGACCCTCTGCACCTTAAACGGATCCTGGCCTTCAACGTGCTGAACCTGCTCCTGCTACTCACGAAGAGGATGTGGTCTCCGTCTAGGACCCTGTGGTGGTAGTATATCTCCGGTATCTCGTACCCACCTTCGTCAACGATGCTAACGTCCCTCTCGAGCATCCCGTCTATGGTCGCGATGACCGCGTCCTTAAGGTTCGATACGAAGCGCACGTTCGGCATGTCGACGAACTCCTCCCAAACGTCAGAGGGCTCGCCGTCCACGTGCGTGGGTATCTGGCCGACGAACAGCACCCTGCCCCCGTTCGCGGCGAACTCTCGCAACAAGCGCAGGGTGGAAGAGGACCAGTTGAGGCTCGGCGGGACGACGACCATTCTGTATCTCTGCTCGCCAACAATGAACTCGTCTCCCTCGACGCTGGCATGTCTCTCTATGATGAACTCGTCGCCTAAGTCGAAGTCGCGGTGTCCTTCGAGGAGGCACTCAACAAGATAGGTGAGCTCAGAGTTAAGGCGGTTGACCTCGACGTTCTTGCTGTTCGCGTCCTCCCCTCTCATGGATGCCGAGAAGCACGCCCAGGCGCTGGACACAGGATGCAGGAGCAACACGTCGGCCACGAACCTGCCTTGGCTCAAGATGTATGAGCACCTGGCGAAGTAGTCGTTGATCAGTCGTTGGTACTCCCAGTAAGGTTGATGGTAGCTGAAGGTCGGCGGGTAGTCGCGCTTCCTGTCGCCCCTCATCGAGTAGAGGGTGAGGTGCGGCACCAGGAAAGTTATCCCGAGGGCAAAGTGGAAGTCGGCTATCCACTTCTGGTCCTCGAAGGTCATGCTGTGGCCGCTCACCCCGAATATCTCGCACATGATCCTGCTGCGCCCTAGCTGGTGCGCGACGCTCGACACCTGCTTCAGCGTCAGGGGATCCCTTATGTTTCTGCCCAGGTGGTCTATGCCCGGCACGTGCATGTACTCGTAATGGGGCATGGCGGCGCCTATAGCTCTGACTTGGGAGTAGAGGGTGTCCTCGGCGAGGTAGTGGCCGGTGAACTTGAGGCCATATCTCTCACAACGTTCCGAGAAAGGTATCGTGAACGACTCGATGAACCTCTTTGTAACGGTCCTCCAGTAATCGTGCCTGACCTTCTCGTGTCCCTCGCCCCTGAAGTAGAGCAACGGGAGCTTGTCCAATATGCTATAGCCGTTGACCTCCTTGAAGTAAGTCTCGAAATCACGCGTCCACGGCACGTCTCCGACGGTGGCGAGATTGGGCTCGTCCGTGAATATGCCGGGCATGTGCTCGCCGAAGTCGGAGCCGAACTCTCTCGCATAGGCGTCATGAGTTTCACACAGGAACGCCTCGGTCACCTTGGGGTCGAGGAGGTCGACGTAGCTCTCGCCATTGTACCAGTTGCTCCTGCCGGCGACCGCGACCCTAAATGCGAACAACCTGCCTCCTTCAATAGGTCTCTCGCCCCTCGGGTAAACCTGCGCCATCCTCTTTATCGTGCCCCTCTCGTCAAGGAGCAGCGAGAAGACCGCCAGCAGAAACCTGTCCTCCTTGGCCTCTTCGAGGTCCGCGGCACTTATCTCGATGGCCTCCAGGCCCTTAGCGCGGTACTCCTCGGACCTCGCTGGCACTAGACCGCCCGCAAAGCCGCTCGGCCACTTGTCCTCGTCGTAGAGCCATGACTCCATGTCTACCTTCTTCCCCTCCTCCAGGCAAGTCCTGAGCCTGAGCATCCACTCTCGCGAGAGGTACTTCGTCACAAGGCCCACCCTGGAGTGCATGAAGTATCCACCGAAGCCCTTATCCTTCATTTCGCGAACCTGCCATGCCAACTCCTCGTCAACAAGCTCGTCGTTCAACGACCAGAAGGGGGATGGCCTGAACTCCTTACCGGGGTTGCGAAATCCACCCTCCAGGTTGCGTCCCATCTCGCCATGAAGACGCTAAGGTGAATATAAAATGATTAGGTTGTGGTCTCTACAAGAAATAAGTCGTGCGAATTCCGAGCGCGCTCACTTTCAGATAGTGTAGAGGTGTTTTTGGTAATCCAAACGAACTAAGAATGTGCTGGACATGTAAAGGTATAAAGATAAACCTCAGTGATACCATACTAGGCCATGGCTGCCGAAGCCCCATACCTCATGGGCATCGACCTAGGCACGTCAGCTTGCAAAGTGGTTATCTTCACACTCAATGGCAGGAAGATGTCGGAGGTCTCCAAGGAGTACCCCGTCCTCCATCCGCAACCAAGATGGGCGGAGCAGGATCCGTTGGACTGGTGGAACGCAGCTGTCGAAGCAATCAGGGGGAGCCTTAGGAGGGCAGGCATTGTTGGGGATGAAATAGCGGGGCTGGCGGTTGATTCCCAGAGGGAGGCTGTCGTACCCATTGGGAAAGACGGCGAGGCGCTCTACAACAGCATAATATGGCTTGATAAGAGGACCGGGGCCCAGGCGGATCTGATCAGAGGGCTGTTGAGCCAGGAGGAGGTGCTGTCCATAACTGGCATAGGGATCGACCCCCTCTTCTCTGCATCAAAGATCCTCTGGCTGAAGGACAATGTGCCTAGGGTCTTCGATGAGGCCGAGTGTTTTCTCTGCGCTAAGGACTACATCATCTACAGGCTTACCGGGGAGAAGGTGACGGACTACTCGATGGCCTCCAGAACGATGTTGCTTGACATCAGGAGCAGGTCTTGGTCAGAGGAAATATGCTCGAGGCTCGGCATACCGGTGGAAAAGCTGCCGCCTCTAAGGGAGTCCTCCTCTATAGTCGGTGAGATCTCGTCTCGAGCTTCAAGCGAGACGTACCTTCCGAGGGACCTGCCCGTCGTGAACGGAGGAGGCGACCGACCCTGTGAGTGCTTGGGTGCGGGTGTGACCCAAGAGGGCTTTGTGAACATAGGCACCGGCACCGGCTCCGCCGTAGAAGCACCCCTAAACGAGCCGCGCATCGACATGAAGGGCAGGATAAACTGTTGTTGTCACGTGGTCCCTGGTGCGTGGGAGTATGAGGCTCCGGTTGCGACGACGGGCGCTGCATTGCGCTGGTTCAGGGACCTCTTCGGACGCGAGGAGGTTATCGAGGCGCAAAGATTAGGCAGAGATCCATACGATCTCCTGATCGAGGAAGCCTCCAAGGTAGGCCCGGGTGCGGACGGTCTTATGTTTTATCCGTATCTGGCCGGCGCATTCCCCCCCAGGGTGAACGGCAGGGCCCGCGCTGTCTTCTTCGGCATGAGCCTATCACACAACAGGGGCCACTTCGTCAGGTCGATACTGGAAGGGGTCGCTTTCCAGTACCTTGCTATATTCGAGCTTTTGAGGGAGCTGGGCGTCGATGTCGAGGAGGTCAGCATGGTCGGGGGCGAGACAAAAAGCGACTTTTGGAACCAACTTAAAGCTGATGTCATCGGCAGGAATATCAGGGTGCCGGAGGTCGAGGACGCTGCAGCGTTGGGTGCCGCCCTGCTCGCTGGCAAGGGCACAGGCCAGTATCCGAGTCTACAGAGGGCGGTCGAGGCGGCTGTCAGGACGAGGAGGGTCTACACGTCAAACCCTGAGGTCCATACGGTCTACTCAAAATTCCACCAGAACTACGAGAAGGTCTACTCGCTCATTCAGAGGTGTTACGAAATATATTGAGCTGGAGCTTGTGATTCTGCTGTCGTCCTCTTAGGCTGCTCCTCTTGGATATCGGCAAGTGAAACATCAAAGTTTGTTGGAGCTTTAAAAACGGTGTGCACAAGATATGGCTCCCTGACCTCCATGTTGTTTATAAATGTCGTTTGCTGAAAGAGAGAAGGGGGTAGTAAGCATATTGGTTAGGGAGGTTAAGAAGGACGATAGGAGGCTTTACGCCTGCGAGGAGTGCGGCCTGTTCTATGAGGAGCGCGCGTGGGCAGAGCGATGCGAGAAGTATTGCTCCAGGCATCACGCCTGCTCGCTGGAGATAACAAGTCACGCAGTGCGTAGCTGATTTACGAACGGGGTTCCTGACGCTTTGTACCTCGGAGTACATTCAGCGGGCAGCTAAACTAACATTCTAATCGTTCGTGCTCCCCGAAATACTGAAGTTATTTTAGTCTGGACCTCGTGGTACGTAGCCCAAGCGGCTATTGACCTGCCTTGACAAGCAAAGCTTTTTTTATGAATATCGAGCGCCCTTTTCCATGGCATATAAGCTGGCCGTGTTCACCTTGGTAATGCCGGATGTTAACAAGGAGGACGTCCCAAGGGTTGTCGGAGACATCGGTTACGATGGGGTAGAGTGGAGGGTAGCGAGGACAACCGAAACAGAGGTCGTGGATTACTGGTCCGGGAACCGGGCTACGTTGGATGAGAGTAACATACTGGAGGAGGCGAGGCTCGCGAGAAAGCTCTGCGACCAGCACGGGCTCGAGGTCCCGGCCTTGGGGACCTACCTGAACGTCTACTCTGAGGCCGGCCTGGTTGAGAGGGTGTTGGAAGCGGCCGACATACTAGGTGCTCAAATGGTCAGGGTGAGCCCGCCAAGCTACGACGGGAAGGAGAACTACAGGGTGCTCTTCGAGAGGGCTGTCTTAAGGTACCGGGAGTTGCTCGAGCTCTTCAGGAGGAGGGGTAAGAAGGCGTTGGTGGAGGTCCATCACGGGGGCATTGTGCCCAGCGCGAGCGCAGCATACAGGTTGGTCTCGAACTTCAGCCCAGAGTTCATCGGCGTGCTCCTCGACCCGGGCAACATGGTCTTCGAGGGTTACGAGAGCTGGCAGCTTGGAGCGGAACTGCTGGCCGACTATGTGGCTCACGTCCACGTCAAGAACGCTAGGTGGGAGCGGCGGGGCGACTCGTGGGCCGTGAACGTCTGTCCACTCGAGGAGGGGGTCGTCGATTGGAAGGATGTCATCGGGGCGCTGAGGAAGATAAACTACAATGGGTACCTCTCGCTCGAGGACTTTTCTGAATCTGGCTTGAGCACGGAGGCGAAGCTGAGGAAGGACCATGCCTTCCTCAGTAGCTTGCTAGCAGAGTAGATATCGCCAGGCGACGGAGCAAAGCCGGCGCCTCTAAATGTTCTTCTCGTGTTTTGGTCAAAATGTATCCGGTTGCTGTCTTTTACTTACGGAGTTGTATTCCTCGCCGTTCCTCACCAGAACCTCGATCTCGCCTTTCCCCCTCAAAGACTCAAGAGCCTTCTGCACAGTATCCAAGTCTAATCCGAGCGAGACCGATATGTCAATCGCACGGCATGGCCTCCTCTTCAGCAGGTCCAAGACCTCTCCCTCCACAGATCTGTGCCTAAACCAAGCTACGCCTCTCACCTTCCTGGAACGGACCCCGTATGCCCAAACCCTATCCTCGCCAAGATGGTCCGACAAATTCCTGTGGATCTTTCTCACCAGTTCCTGAGGTGGTTGTTTAACGTAGCTCTCAGAGGGCGGCCTGTAAGGCACTTCCAGCTGCACAAGGTCAGGTTCGACCTCTAGGATCGCATTGGACAGTTCCTTGAGGTTTTCGCCTCTCACGTTTGAGTTGCTTTCATCCGCGGAATCAAGGAGCATGACCTCCAGAGCCACCCTGCCCGTGATCTCGCGCTTCAATACCTTGATGGAATCGACTATCAAACCTACGCTGAGATGCTCATCAGCAGGTCTGTTAATCATCCTTAGGGTCTCGTCCCCGCCCGCATCGAGCTTCGCGACGACCAAGTCAAACGGTATCAGGTTTCTTCGGATGTCGGCCCTGTGGACGAGGGATGCGTTCGTGAGCACGGTCATGGGCTTCGACCCTATCCTGCTCCTAACCCCTTCGGCAATCTCGCCTAGGTTGAGGTTCAACGTGGGCTCCCCACACCCGGAAAATGTCACGGTGTCAACCGTCTCAAACTCTATGCGCTCTAGGACCTCATCCAGGTCCTGCAGTACTCTACTTGGGCTCACCAAGGGCTCCTTCAAGCCCTCAGGATCAGGTACGTGGACCACCGTCCTCCCCAGCTGGCAGTATATGCAGTTGAAAGTGCACTTCTTAGGAGGCTCGATGACGTCCACGCCCAAGGACCTGCCGAGGCGCCAAGATGGCACAGGTCCGTAGATTACAGACACTTCTAGCCACTCCGCGCGCTACTTCTCTTCCTCCATGACCTCAGGGTTCAGGAGCATGTGTAAGTTGGATGCATAAACGTCGCAGTCTGCAACCACGACACTGCCAGCTAACGCAGCGAAGGACGCAACGAGAGTTGTCTTTCCGGTACCACCCTTGCCGCTGGCAACCGAGACTACTAAGCCCATGGCTTTGAGGTCTTTGGTCAGGACTGGTGGCGCGCTCGTTGGCAACCCTCTGTCAACTCCTCGAGGTCGCCTTTGAAGTACGATGAGAGCACATCCCTAACAACGTTCGAGTTGGCCCTCAGTACGGCTATCCTTGCCTGTTGAAACATGGCCAAGGCCCTCGGTCCCATGCCATACGTGATGACCACATCTGGTCTGAGTTGCAGTATACGCTCCGAGGAACGGCCTAGGCCTCCGAAGTGCTCACCCTCGTTGCGCACAACTTCCTGTCTTAAAACCTGGCCCTGTTCGTTCACGTCAAAGACCGCGAAGAAGGGTGCCCTGCCGAAATGCTCTGACAACGGTGAATCCATACCTCGGTCATCCTCCACGGGTATCACGATCTTCATTTGTCCACAACCGTCCAATTTACCAATGTCCACCAATATAACCTTTTGTCACGGTTGGCAATTTCTTTTTTCACCTAAAAGGTAGTTCACAACATCAAATTTGAAAAGTCCTCATGCGAGCCTCCAGATACTTCAACACAACATTGACGGCGTCTTTCAACAAGGTGTCTGCCTCGACGTCGAGCCTCTCTATGTTGCTTTGCTCTAGCAACGTCGAGACTCCTGGGCCCATCTCCCTCGCCGCAACTGCGTTTACATGCATGTCCGCAAGCATCTTGGCAACTATGGGACCAGCTCCATGCTCATACGATGTGGCCGGATTCTTAACAACTTCCACCTTATCGATGGCGCCATCGGTAAGGTCTATTACTGTGAAGTACTCGGCCCTTCCGAAGACATAGGAAACGGTGTCTTCCAGACCTTTATCCCCCTTCGTCGGAAAGGCTACCCTTATCCTTTTCAACCCCATCTTCCTTGCGCTATCCTTTCAGCGCGCGCTTGCAGAGACGGCGACCTTCATCCTCTTGTCTCCCCTTTCTTGAGCTCCTCAAGCCTCCTGTTTATATAACCAAGCTCCTCCTCGATAAGCCTCCTCTGTTCCTCAAGGATCGCGATCTCTTCCTCCTCAGCGATCGGAGGCCGTGTCAAAGGCGTATATCCGTAGGTCCACCAAGGCACCCAAGGAAGCCACGGGTGAGTTCGCCAGAAAATTCGAGCGTAAGGATACCAGTAGGGCGCTGTTAGCCAAAACCAGCAAAATCCACGGGGCAACGACTACACCTCCTAGCATCTCCTAGTATGGTGGATAAGACGGCAATCCCCACGGCCAAGCGTAGGTAATTTGCCTTGCACCCACATAGGGAGCGAACCACGGGATTCCGTAGTATGAGATCCACCATCGTCTGGGCAACCACGGAAACCACCTGCAGAAAGGATACGGGTTACCGAACCCCTGACCCCAACTGAACCAACCAGCTCCTCTGCCAAACCACCCGCCTCTGGGCAACTCATGTCACCTCGACTACTTCCCCGTCCCCTCTTTGCTCAGCTCATCAAGCCTCTTTCTGATAGCATCCAGTTGCGCCTCCAGTATCTCCATCTGTTGTTCCAAAATCACCCTCTCCTGCTCTCTGCTATAGCCCGGAGCGAAGGGTGCCCCAAAGGGCATCGGTATAGACGTCGAAGGCGCTGTAGGGGTTTGGCCTGTTTTCGGTACCTGAATCTGACCCAGATATTGCGATATAAGCCCGCTTTGCAATAGCCATTGAGCTGTTGGAGGTAAGCCCGTTGGAGATCTCCCGAGCCATCCGGGTGAAAATCCGAACCTTATCCAACCCGGAAGCCCAGTCAAGTAGTACATATGCCTATGTCTATATCCCATTTTTCATCACCTCTTTTGTGCTTATGCACATTTTATCTCGATTGTGAGACTATGCACAAATATATAAATGTTACACCTCTGAGGGTAGTGGGGAGATGTTCAGACACAGGCGTAGGCACGGACGTAAAGGAAGGCTGCCCAAGCCAATATGGTTGGGGGTTGTTCCGCCAATTACAGGACTTGACCCAGTAGAGCCCAGAGGAGCATCAGAGCCGATCTATCTGGAGCCGGCTGAACTCGAGGCTTTCAGGTTGGTAGATTTGGAGGGGCTTTCTCAGGAGGAGGCCGGGCAAAGGATGGGCATTTCGAGGGGAACGGTCTGGAGGCTTGTTCAGAGCGCAAGGAGGAAGACCGCTCAGGCCCTCAGCGAGGGAAGGCCAATACGCATCGCATCAAATGCCTCCCAACCTGATAATAACAAGGTCGGATAGCATGGGGGTTCTCTAGTAGCTCTTAACCTGCGTTCTGATTTGCTAGGAATATACCTTCCCCCGAATCTTATTAGTATAAGAACCAACCGCTAGGACGTAATAGCTAACTACCGTTACTGAAACTCACTCCAGTGGAATAATTCCTCGTCCTTGCTTACCATTACATCATGAGCGTATTTTTCGCACATCTCCCAAGTAACCTTTGCATTTTTCTTGAGCGTCGAATCCCTTACCTCTATTGAGACTTCTCTGCCGTCAGCCGCGCTAAATACCGCGGCAAGACCCTCCCCATTCTCCACGTCGATGCCATTGCATCCCATCACCGCCTTCATCCCGTCAACCGAGCAGATGAAAGGTTTCTTATTCAAAGTTTTAACCTCACATCTACACGGAACATCGCCCAGCACTTCCTTGGCCAGCAATGCCATCCTCAGACCAAGAACTAGGAATGGGCCCAAGTGGCCGTGAATGCTTACCGCTCTCTCGAGCAATGTCCTAATGACATCCTGCATCGCAGTCCCTGAATCGTCCATCCCATTGCCGGTGCTTGCGTGGAAAAATATTTTAATATTTCCTACTTGTTTACACGACAGTTATATCTCAAAGGCTTCTCCAGTTCCCAAAATCCTACAACCATCTCCGAAGGCTAGTTTTAACTTGCGTATGGCTCTTTGTCCCGTGCAGTGGCATGGACATACGATATCTGGCTTGATCTCCACCAGGTCGTTAACCGTCGACATGATGGTGCTTTCGCTCGAGTTCTTCAAGTGGAAGCCCCCGATCACCGCGTGAACCCTATCAACGCCGGCCAATCTCTGCGCCTGCTTTACTACGTTTACTATCCCTGCATGGGCACAACCAGATATGACCACCAAGCCCCTGTCCTCCAAGTTCACTACGAGCCCTTGGTCATCCTTCATGTGGTCCTCCAACAACATCTCGCCTTCAACGGTCCAGAAGCCACGTGGTCTCTCGTAGGACGTTATGCGCTCCACCTCACCGGTCGTCATGACACCTTCAACAATTTTAACCGGGTTTCTCACCAGAAGGGCTCTCGCAGAGGATTCGAACTCGGAGCGCCCGAAGGGCGCTCCTACGTACCTGAGTTTCGGGGCCATTGCAAACTTAGGCTCGAATGCACTCGGATGAGCTATGACGGTAATTTTCTTGCTGGTTCCACTCAGGACCCCTGACAGCCCTCCAGTGTGGTCATAGTGTCCATGGCTCAAGAAAACGGCGTCGAGCCTATCGAAGTCCACGCCCAAAATCTCGGCATTGTTCAGTAGAACGTCCGGAGATGGACCGGTGTCCATCAGCAGCGATAATTTGGGCCTGGCTCCCTCCACAAGTACAGAAAGGCCATGCTCGGCCCTAAAGCCCGCTTTCCTCCTCGTGGGGCTTACGGAGTCCTCGACGAGGAAGCTCAACCTTAAGCTCTTCATTTCCCTCTGTCGTTGGTAGAGGTAATCTACCGTTAAAAATTAATCTTCAAGAGCTTTCCGTGTCCATTTAACATTGGGAGCAGGAAATCCCACACCTTCAGGGGTTAAGATAAAAGCGAACGAAAACCATTTTTATCTTCTCTCATGGAGATCCTTCCTTGCTAGACATGAGGCAGGCCGAAGTAACGTCTGTGGAGACCGAGACCTCCGCTGTGGGTGGATGGAGATCGAGTCTGGTCGTGGAAGCAGGAAGCCAACCCGCTTCAGGGGTTGGTAGCTCACTCAGTTCAAGCTCCGCTGCGTTCCAGGCCATCTTTGAGTAAAACTTATTACATTGGCTTTGAGCCTAAACCCAAGTTGTCTGGTGCTTTGCTTGACATCGTCAACTTACACGCCAACGTAGAAGGCAAGGATGTGTTGAAAGGAATATATCTGAGCATAGAGCCCGGTGAGGCCCACGTGCTTTTGGGTCCCAACGGTTCCGGCAAGACAACGCTTGTCAACGCCATCATGGGGAGCCCTAAGGTAAGGGTCGTCGAGGGCAGAATATACTTCAAGGGCGAGGACATCACAGGGTTGCCAACGCACGAGCGCGTCAGGATGGGCATCGGGGTTGCCTTCCAGCACCCACCTGGGATCAGAGGTGTTAAGTTGAGGGTGCTTCTCGAGAAGTTGTCATCAAGGCTGGGCAAGGGTGCGGACTTAGAGAAAGCGGCGTTGCTCGTGGGGATGAAGGAACTCCTAGATCGTGAAGTTAACGTTGGCTTTTCTGGCGGAGAGTTGAAGAGGTCTGAAGTGCTTCAGCTGTTGGTGCAATCTCCAGACCTAGCTTTGTTCGACGAGCCGGACTCCGGCGTCGATGTGGAGAACCTTGCGGTGATAGCGAACGCTATCAATGAACTATGCGGTATGAACGCCAAACCAAGCGCGAGGATTAGGTCGGCTTTGCTCATAACGCACCTAAGCTACATACTGAAGTACGTGAAAGCAGATCGCGCGCACGTACTAATAGACGGCAGGATCGCATGTTCAGGCAAACCTGCTGAGATTATGGATGAGGTGATGGAACATGGCTTCGGGAGGTGCGCCGAATGTCTCCGGGAGAGGATGTGAAGGACAGGCTGAGGAAGATCAAAGAGAGGGCTAAGGATGCGGTGTCCAAAACCCCAGATGTCGGTCCAGATGTGGATCTTTCGAAGCTGAGGTTCGAGCCCGGACCGGAGGAGGGTGCCACAGGTGATTTGGCAGAGAGGGCATCGTCAGTCGGCATAGACATGAGCGGTAAGGGCAGGGCTGGCACCTACGTACAAATCGACTACTCTGCGATGGTAGACAGGATGACGTCAGGCAATGTGGAAGTCATGAGCATAAGCAGAGCAATTGATACCTACGACTGGCTAACAGATTACTACTGGCGCGCCATGGACGTCGATGTGGACAAGTTCGCGGCACTTGCTGAACTCAGGGGCTCCGGGGGTTACTTCATAAGGGCTAGGAGGGGGGCTAAAGTAGAGCTCCCAGTTCAGGCGTGCCTGTACCTGAGGACTCCCAACTTAGCGCAAAACGTACACAACATAGTGGTGGTGGAGGAGGGAGCGGAGCTTCACGTGATAACTGGGTGCGCATCTCCTGTGACGATCGAGGGGCTCCACGTGGGTGTTTCGGAGCTTTACGTCAAGAGGGATGCAAGCCTGACTTTCACGATGATACACGGGTGGAGCAACGAAATGGACGTGAGACCTAGGACTGGCGTGGTGCTGGAGGAAAATGCCTCCTTCAAGAGCGTGTACGTAAACCTGAACCCAGTTAAGAGCTTGCAGTCGGCGCCTGTGGTCTACCTAAACGGCCCTAACTCTAAGGCGAGCTTAATCTCGATCATAGCGGCTTCTGACAGGAGCTACTTCGATGTGGGCAACACAGCCTACCTCAGGGGAAGGGGGTCGAGGGCCGAAATCACCTCCAAGGTCGTCGCCAAGGACGAAGCGAGGGTCATATCGCGAGGGTCTATAGTTGGCGAAGGAGAGGGCGTGAAAGGACACCTGGACTGCAGAGGGATTATACTCAACCCTGCGGCTACCATACTGGCAATTCCACAACTCGAGGCCAAGGCCAAAGACCTTGAGCTGTCGCACGAGGCAGCCGTGGGAAAGATCGCCGAGGAAGAGATCTATTACCTTCTTGCCAGGGGGTTCGACGAAGAGGAAGCCGTGTCTACGGTAATAAGGGGGTTTATGGACGTGGATGTCAAGGACTTCCCGCCGGCGTTAGCAGCACAAGTAGAGAAGACCTTGGACATCATAGCCAAAAGCCTCTGAGTAAGATGTGCGCGTCCCTAGCGGCTTCAAGATAACGACGAAATCCGGTCAGGTCTGAAAGCTTTCGACAGCTCTCGGTCTCAAAGAAGCCTTTTTGTACGCACCTCAACAAGCCTTAAGGCGGAAGCCGAGCTGTAGCGCGCTAGCGCATCATAGGGCGCTAGGCTGTACGCCAGATTAAAGTTGTAGGCAGCTAAACTTCAAGACAATCCGGTCCACTCTTTGAACGCTCGACAAAAGAATAAAAGCAGAGGGTCAGCCCAATCCGGGGGATGAGCCGTACAGAAGCTAAGCGGAGCATCGAGGAGCAGGAAAGGGCATTAAGAGCTAAGATGAAGCTGGTGAGGCACAAAGTTGCGGTGATAAGCGGCAAGGGCGGAGTGGGGAAGACCGTGGTTACGGTGAACCTGGCAGTGGCCCTAGCCAAACGCCTAAAACCTGGTCAGGTTGGCATACTCGACGCGGATATACATGGACCCTGCGTTCCCAAGATGCTCGGCATAGAAGGACAGGCGCTTCAGGTGGGGCCGCCCGGAGCGTTCCCGGCGACGGGCCCGCTGGGCATAAAGGTCGTCTCGATGGACTTCTTTCTGCCGGACCGGGAGACGCCAGTTATATGGCGAGGCCCGCTCAAGGCGGCTGCCATCAGGCAGTTCCTTTCGGACGTGGTCTGGGGAGAGCTGGAGCTTCTGCTTATAGACCTGCCTCCCGGGACAGGAGACGAACCGTTGAGCTTGCTACAGCTAATGCCCGAGATGGACGGCGTGGTAATAGTCACGATACCATCCGATGTATCGCAGGAGGTCGTCAAGAGGGCAGTTATGTTCGTCAGGGAGCTCAACGTCCCCATCATAGGCGTGATAGAGAACATGAGCGGCTTCGTGTGTCCAAACTGCGGTACTAGGGTGGACATATTCAAAACGGGAGGTGGGGAGAAGATCTCGAAGGACCTGAATGTTACGTTCCTCGGAAAGATCCCGCTAGACCCAAAGGTGTGCGAGTACTCGGATAGGGGGCTGCCGTTCGTAGCCGAAGACCCTGACTCACCTACTACAAAGGCCTTCATGGAGATATCGGACAAAATAGAAGAATTCCTCAGAAGGAGCTGACCGCTGCGCTCGAGTTGCGTTGCAACCTCCTGAGCCAGCTGACTCGCCAATCCTGCTTGTGCGTTTTATGGGGTCAAATCGTGTCGAGTGAGCGAATTACCCTCGTAGCGTTCGAGGTCTCGGCTTTGCCGATGTTCGTTGTAGTAATCCATGAAGTCCTCCATCGCCGTGCAGACAGCGTCTATGTTCTCGAGGGGGACATCGGAGTGGATCTCAGAGTACATCATCAAGCCTCCGTCTCTAGACCCGAGCTCGAAGACGGCCCTCCTTATGTGCTCCCTTATCATGTCGGGCGTGCCGAAGGGCACCACGTACTGACGGTCTATATCCAGGTCGATGCAGACCCTCCCCTTTAGGCCCCGCCTTATGTTCTCCACCCCGTTGACCCTGTCCTGTATATTCAGAACTGAGACGCCGGCCTCTATCAGGTCTTCGGCCACCTCCATGACGTGCCCATCGGTGTGGAGATAGACCCTTATCCCAGAACGCCTCACCTCTTGGAATATCCTCCGGTAGGCTGGGAATACGAATCTCCTGAAGATTCTCTCGCCTATTGGCATCCTGTCCTGGAGGCCGAGGTCGTCTCCGAAGTATATCACGTCAACCTTGAGTTTGATCAGCCTCCTAACCAAAGCCAGGTTATAATCCGTCAGCATCTCGATCAACCTTTCAAGCTGCGGCGGTTCTCTGACAAGGTCAACCATCAGGTTTCTGAAGCCCCTCAGGTAATATAGCCTCTGGAAGAAGAAGCCGTGTGGCATGTTGCCAACCACGATGTCATCAACACCCCTCGCCCTCTCAACGCCCTCCTCCACGGCTTGCCAAGGCACGGTACCAGTTCCCTCGTACACAATCCCCCTCTCCGGGTCTGGAAACTTGTAGTTCTGAAGGTTGCCCCAGTCCTCCAAGGGGTGCTTCACAACCTGTCCCTGTAGGCCACTTATGTTAAACCTCCAGAGACACCCGAAGTCGTCCATGAGCTCCCTACCGCCCACCCTGTCCCCGAAGTCGTCGAAGTTGACGCTACCCCGCGTGAACCCCGGAAACAACCTCGGGTGCCTCATGACGACCTCCTCGAGGCTCTCCCTGTACTTGTTCCAGGTGGTGGGAAAGATGCCAACCCTGCAGGGGATCCATCCACAGCCCCTGATGTCCATAACTCTGAGTTTCCTATCCCTTAGGCTCATTTCAATCACCACGAATTCTTCAATACGTTTTAACGTTTGTCTCAGCTTAGGGATGTCAAAGAAGTCCCTACGCCTCGATTGGGCTCCGAGATATATCAGTGCAGTGCACCTCGTCGAATACGTAGCCTTAAGTAATAACAGCATTGTAAAGGTCGGCCGTCACCAAAGGCTTTTTGAGGCTAAACGGGTAACCATCTCCTAGGACGTGGTTTGAGGATAAAACAGGTGGAGGTCTATTTGACCACCCTCAGGTACAGGGAGCCCTTCAGGATCGCCTCCGGGACGAGCGAGGTGAGCCGCAACGTCTTGCTGAGGGTTTTAACGGACGACGGCATCGAGGGCCTGGGTGAATCCTCACCATCGCGGAGGGTCACGGGGGAAACCCCGGAGACGGTCTTGGGCGTGCTCTCGAGGATCGCGCCTAGGTTGATAGGCATGTGTCCTCTCAGGACCGAGCGGATCGCGGAGCTAATAGACTCGGTAGCGAGTGGGAACCCTGCCGCGAAGGCGGCTGTAGACATGGCTCTTCACGACATATTGGGAAAGGCTTCTGGTAAGCAGCTGTTCTTGCTCTTGGGCGGCTATCGTACAGAAGTTATGACCGACGTGACGCTTGGCATAAAGTCCCCCCTTGAGATGGCAAGGGATGCGGTCCAGGCCGTCAAGACCGGCTTCAGAGCGCTGAAGGTAAAGGTCGGCACAGACCCGCTCGAGGACGTAGAGCGTGTGAGGAGGGTCCGCGGGGCCGTGGGTGACAGCATAGAGATAAGGGTGGACGCGAACCAGGGGTGGAGACCTGAACAAGCAGCAGAGGTCCTAAGGAGGATCGAAGAGTTCAACGTACAGTTCGTAGAGCAGCCCGTACCAGCTGGCGACATCGATGCCCTAGCCGAGGTCCGTAGGTGCTCTACAATACCCGTAATGGCTGACGAGAGCGTCTGCTCTCCTGAGGATGCCCTTAGCTTGATCCGCAAGGAGGCGGCAGACCTCATAAACATAAAGCTGATGAAGAGCGGAGGGCTGCTCAAGGCCAGGCAGATAGCCGAGGTCGCGGAGGCAGCTGGCATACCCTGCATGATCGGATGCATGGGTGAGTCCGGGGTGGGCATCTCTGCGGCAGCGCACCTGGCTGGAGGTCTCAGGAACATAAAGTATGCGGATCTCGACTCGGATCTGCTCCAGGTCGACAAGCTAGTCAAGAGAGGGGGCGCAGGGCTAGTCGGCTCCGCTAGGGTCTTGCCGGAGTATGAAGGGATAGGCGTCGAGGAGCTGGACCTAAACCTTCTTGGCAGGCCGGTTGCCGTCTACCGCTGATGTCTCAGAAATACGATGAGGTCGTCGCCCGCAAAGTCTCCGCGAGCGTTGCGTTTCCAAGTCCGCGGAGCTAGTTCTCTTCAGATGTCGTCCTGAAGCTCATTGTTAGCCCGCGCTAAAACACAGATTGCTGATCAGCTCTCACCCTCTCCTCAAGAGGCAACCTCGAACTCGCAATGACAGCCTGTTGTGATATGTCAAGACAGCTCGCAGAAATTCGTAAATAGCCTCAGAGTGGTTCATAGGCGAAATGATAAAGATCGGTTGTGCAGCTTACTCCTACCGGAACTACTTCGAAAGCGGAAGAATGGGCTACGAAGATTTCATCGAGGAGGCCCGCAATTTGGAACTGGACGGAGTAGAGCTAACCTTATACTGGCTCCCCTCCGAGGACCCGGGGTACCTCAGGAAGCTAAAGAGGCTTGCTTTGCTGCACGGCTTGCCGATCTCTTGCGTTGGGATATCAACTGACTTCTGCAACCCGGATCCATCGGAGAGATCGCGTATGGTAATGACAGTCAAAAAAGGTCTGAACATCGCCCGCGAGCTCGGCGCCCCTGCTCTGCGGGTGTTCGGAGGCCGTTTGCCAGAAGGCTACACGGAAGCGCAGGCAATGGGCTGGACGGTGGAGGCACTTAGGGAATGCGTAGGCTACGCTGAGGAGGCAGGCGTCGTCATCGCAGTAGAAAACCACGGCGGGATCACCTCAAGAGCTGACAGCTTGATAAGCATGATCAGGAGCGTGGGTTCCCCGTGGCTCGGCGTGAACCTCGACCTGGGCAACTATAAGGATTCAGCTTACGAGGACATCGCCAAGACCGTCCCCTATACTGTGCACATCCATGCTAAGGTGAGGCTGGTGGGAGGCGAGAAGGTCGACTACGACAAGGTCAAAGGGCTGCTCGAGGATGAGGGATACAACGGTTTCATCTCGATAGAGTACGAAGAGGACGAGGACCCAAAGGTTGGCGTGCAGAGATTCGCTACCTATCTCCTGGGCCTCTTCCGGTAATCAACTTTAAAAATCACACGGCGGTGCGAATCCCGAAATGAAGGGCCGCGTAAAGGTCGGGATATCCGGACTGGGCAGAAGCGGATGGGGGATCCATGTTATCACGCTCGAGAAGCTCTCCGACATGTACAGCATAGTGGCCGTCTTCGACCCTATCGAGGGACGACGACGAGAGGCCGTTGAGAGGTTAGGCTGCAAGGCGTACTCTGACTTTAGCTCTCTTGCGAGGGACGGTGAGGTGGAGCTGGTGGTAGTAGCAACTCCCAGTCACCTTCACGCACCGCAAACAATAGAAGCACTGAAAGCTGGCAAGGACGTTGTCTGCGAGAAGCCCATGGCCACCAGCCTCGCAGAAGCTGACGAGATGGTGAAAACCGCCGAGGGCACCCGAAAAACCTTAACGGTATTTCATAGCATGAGGTACGCTCCGGACTTCTTGAAGATCAGGGAGGTTATCGGCTCGGGAAAGCTAGGGCGAATAGTCCTCGTGAAGATATACTCACACTCCTTCGGTAGACGATGGGACTGGCAGACTTTAAGGAAGTTCGGTGGGGGAGAGCTTAACAACAATGCACCTCATCTTATAGACCAGGCCCTTCAGCTTCTCGGCAGTGCGGAGCCGGAGGTCTTGTTTTGCGACCTTCAAAAAACATTGACGTTAGGAGATGCTGAAGATCACGTTAAGATCGTGTTGAGTGCCCCCGGCTCTACCGTTGTCGATATAGAGTTCACTCGTGCTTGTGCTTATCCACAGGACCACTGGTTAGTAATGGGCACTCGTGGAGGGCTTGCTGGAAGTAATACTTCATTAAGGTGGAGATATTTCAATCCCGGAGACCTGCCCGTGAGGCACGTGGAAACCGAACCCACTCCAGACCGCAGTTACAATTGGGAGGAGATACCTTGGAAGGAAGAGACGTGGAACTTAGTCGAAGGCCAAAAGGGCGGCGAGGTAAACCTCTACGTGCGTGCGCAGGTAACTTTCTACGAAGAACTATACAAAACTTTACGCCTCGGTGCACCCCTGGGCGTCACGCCCGAAAGCGCACGAAATGTGATGCGGGTCATAGAGAGATGCCGCGAGTACCACCGAAAGTTCAGAAGGGTGTCTTTAGAATAGCTAAGCATCGGAAAATCAAACATAAATAGCCGACCATTAGCCCTTAGTAAACGCTTTTGGATTTAACATCACTTGTAACATTTTCAATAACGAGAATAAAAGAAGGCTTAGCGCGTGCTTCAGACCTGCTGTAGTCACGCATCTCCGTGCGTGTCATCTCGGCTTGCATATTATCTCCTTTATCCTGAACCCCCTCTCCTTGTCGAACATCTCATCCGAGTGAGCTGCCGATATTACGATGGCGGAATCCAATCCGGTGCCGGATCCGGCTGCTGCGATCACCTCCTCGCCAGGTTCGATGTATCCCGCATCGCACGCCATCATCGTGATCTCAACGCAAACCTTCACGCCGATGCTCAACCTGTACAGTACTTCCGCTATGACGAAGTTGATGTTCAAACCACCTTGTATGTTTATTCCTCGGAACAGCTCGGTGGCTACAAGGATCTTATTTACCCCGAGTGCTCTTAATTTATCAACGGCTTCGGGTCTCCAGAACAAGCCCGACCTGTACTTCGAAACCCCCTCGGCCTTCAACCTTTCACACCACTCCTTGTAAAGCTCATCGGGTGCGAAGCTCACACCTGCCCTGTCGGAGACGACAATCAACTCCACACCATTTCCCCTGAGTGCTCTCGCTGCGCTTAGAGCGCTCCTTCCGGTCGAGGAGGCTACGACCACCCTCTTTATGTCACCTCTCGCTACCCGCCTACTTACAAGCTCCAAAACCTCATCCGTGTGGTCATGGACATAAGATGGCTCCTCGAAATACTTCACGTCCATCTCCTTGTGCCACAAGAGGCCCATATCGGTTAAAAGTTTTTTGAAGAATGTTGCGTACCGACCCGCCACTCACGTGGCCAAAGGACGACAATTTGGTACTAATCCCAGCGCATCCGACGCTGTGTCTACAGGCAACATCGCAAGGAGTCTGGAAAGCCGGGAGTAGATAGCCAGCGCGCGCTAACTGCCGCGAAGCTCATCGAGGTGTTTGAAATTCTCCTGCCTGATGGGATATCTTCCCACCCTCTTGGCGTACTCCACCTCGTATTTCAACATGTCCGGCGGCACGCCTACGTATGTTTCCCCTCCGTTGTCGAAGACGTAACCTCCACCTGGCGCCGCGTGTATCATGCACTTCTCGACTTCAAGCTCCACGAGCTCGAGCGAGCCCGTGAGCAAAGCCCTCCAGTTGGCATTGCCGTTGAAAAGCACCCTGCCCTTGAAGGCTTTGGCGATGGCCCTTATGTCGTTCTCGACGCCAACGTCGGCCTCTTGGATCTTGTATAGGTTCACCAGAATGTCCGTTACGTGGTCCATGCGCGAGTCCATGTGCAGCCCTCGGTAGCCGGCTCCGTAGAGCTCGTAGAGTCGCGAGTTGTAGGGCATGGTGAACCTCTCGTACATGCGCCTGTTCAAGTAGCCGGAGTGATCGTCAGCCAGGCTCAGTACCCCCGGTCCGGCTCCAACTACTTCGTAATAGTATTCCTGAAGCGCCTTGAAAGTCTCCTCAAGCTTATCGAAGAGCTTGAGCATTTCGTTCGGATACCTGTAGAGCCACGAGTACAGCCTGCCAGCACCCATGAGCGATCCAGCTGCTGAGACCGGTGGATGTATCTGAAGCATGCCGCCTATCGGTAGGCCCTCGTAGTTCCTCCTAACAAGCTCTCTAAAGCGCTCTAGCCTCCCGTAGTATTCTCTGATGCCTCTGTGACGGCGTGGGTCCGGTACCTCTAGCGCGTCAATATCCTCCAAGGACCTTATCTTGGGGATCGTCCAAGGGCTCCTCCAGGGGTTGCTTTCATCCGGCATCTCTACCTTGCAGTCGAAGACTATGCCCTCGGATGTGCTACCCGAGTCCAGCCAAACCATTATATCGTACAAGTCGTCCTCAAGCCACACCAGCCTCCACTTTATGCCCTTGACCTGCACGTCCAGCATCACCCCGAGGTCGTTGTAGTACTCGGCAAATGTACGCCCGAAGGTCCTAGCGTAATAAGGACCACCCAACCCTATGAGCACAGGCACCCTCTCAGGCTCCCTGAACTCATAGGCTCTCTCGATGCGCTTCCTGTTCTCCTCGGCCAGCTTTGAATAATGGTAGTAGTTAAACGGCTCCAAGGCCCCTTTTTCAAGGAATGTGCTCAATATCCCCTTTTAAGTATAAGAGAAGGTCTAGCGTTGTGGTTCCAGTTTGTTTCACGGGTCCTAGTGATCTAGTTTCAGTAGAAGCCAAACCGTACAGAACACCACGAATTCCGGCCCGAGTCCGAAGCGCTCGAAAATCTCCGAAAAATGCGCTCATTAGATTGATCGAATTCAACCGCGGCGATTTCAAGGAGGCTGGAAATTAGGGTCGATGTAGGAAGACAATTGGGCTTAATCCTGAAAAACGCTTAATAATTTTGTTTCGTCACCGGCTCCCAGGGGGTGAGTGAAAACGAACAAGAGGGATGTCTTGATCATTGCATCACTCTCGACGTTAGCATTGATCTTGGGCAGCGCCTTTCTGATCGCTTACTCGTCGGCGACCGCATCCTCGCCTTTGAGCATGTGGAGCGGTCAGAGGTCCTTCAAAGGTTGGTATGAGGGTGGCTTAGCCACGGGCGTTTCCGGGCGTTTACGCGGTGGATTCGGCTGGCGAGGGTGTTGCGGTCCTGTCGAGGTGAGCGAGGAGTTCAAGGAGAAGGTGATCAGCATAGCCAAGGCCGATGAGGATGTGCAGAACTTGCTCAACAGCGGCTACAACGTCACAGCAGTCAGGCCGGTCATCAAAACCGTGGTTGAAGGAGACGGGAGCGTCGTCATGAGGGCAACAGGCGCGGTCATAACGCTGGTGAAGGACAAGATGAGCCGCGCGACCGTAAAGGTCGACCTGGAGAACGCAAGGGTGACGGAAGTAACGGTTCTAACTAGGACGGTCATAGAGAAGCCTTAAGTCGTACATGGCTAGCTGAACTGCAGTAACACTACGCAGCCTCTATGCGGTCGGAGGGGGTGAGGTGATCATTGGAACCCGATCAGAAGCCGAGGGCAAGGCGCGTTGATATTGCGCTGCTAGCGGTGCTCGTCGTAGCTGGCCTCCTCGGAGGGGGTATGCTGGGCTACGTCCTCGTTCTGAGCTACACAGATACCTCCGGGAGAATAGAGTACCTGCAGAACCAGTTGTCAGCGCTTCAAAGACAGATCTCCAGCATGCAGTCGGCGCAGGGTGCCAACTTTCAGACCACGTACGTATTCGTCGAAAACGTATCTCTTTCTCAGGTGTATGAAAAAGTGAAGGCGTCGGTCGTAACGATCCGCGGCATACTGGTTCAGTACGACATCTTCCGTCGCGCCCACTACGGCCAGGTCCAAGGTTCCGGCTTCGTCTACAACTTCAGTGGCCAGATGCTCGTCATCACGAACAACCACGTTGTTGACGGCGCGGTAAACATAACCGTCACCTTTATAAACGGAAACGGGTACGCGGCCAAGGTTCTGGGCTCGGACCCATATGTCGACCTGGCAGTCCTCCGCGTAAACGCCCCTATGGAGGAGTACAAGCCCCTCGACATCGTGAGCTCCTCGACTCTGAAAGTGGGCGACCCTGTCATAGTCGTCGGGAACCCCTACGGTTTGGCTGGCTCGATGAGCTTCGGCATAGTGAGTGCGCTCGGCAGGACGATAAGCGAGGAACAGACGGGCGGCTACGCTATAGCAAACGTGATCCAGACGACGGCCCCCTTGAACCCAGGGAACTCAGGAGGTCCTCTCCTGAACTACCGAGGTCAGGTTGTCGGTATAACGACCGCCATCATAAGCGACTCGCAGGGGCTCGGCTTCGCCATTCCATCGAACACGATACTGAGGGAGATCGGGTCCTTGGTCAAGGAGGGGTCCTACAACAGACACCCGTGGCTGGGCGTAGCTGGCGTAGACATGAGCTACGAGCTCGCGAGGGCGATGGGTGTTAACGTCACGTACGGATGGCTGATCACGGAGGTGGTGAGCGGAGGTCCAGCAGACAGCGCAGGTTTAAGAGGCGGAACGAGGCGAGCGTTGGTGGCTGGAGATGTGGTCACGGTCGGTGGCGACATAGTAATAGCGATCGACGGCTTCAGGGTCAGGAACGCCGATGACCTTTCGACCTACCTGGAGGAGAACACCTCTCCGGACCAGACGGTCAGGTTGACGATAGTCAGGGGCAACGAGGTCCTCACGATCTCGGTCAAGCTGGGGACACGCCCGTCGGCGTGAAGAGTCCTTTCCGATCCGAACGGACAACTGCCTTAGGAACACGAACCGAGGTTAATGCGCGCCTTATTTTGGTCCGCTAAAATATAATCGTCCAAAATAAAACGATTTTTAGCTAATAATAGCCTAAAATTGCCTTTTTTGTACTTGGATTGAGGAAAAGATTATAAACTGCCTCTAAGTTACGCGAAGGACGATGTCAGCGACCTCCCATGAACCCATACGTCTTCGTCTTAGGAGCTGGAGTTGCGGCCTTAGCGGCAGTGGTATATCTAGCGCTCCTGATCCTAAGGCAGGACGCAGGAACCCATCGGATGAGACAGGTCGCCGGATATATAGAGTCAGGGGCGAACGTCTACTTCAGTAGGCAGGTCAAGACGATAGCGCTCGTCCTACCTTGGCTAGCTGTCGCGATTTTCATGCTCCTAGGCTGGAAGACCACCCTGGCCTTCATAACAGGCGTAGCTCTATCGCTTGCTGCCGGGTTCCTCGGCATCAGAATAGCCGTTAAGTCGAACGTGAGGACCGCTAGCGCGGCCCATAGGTCGATTGGGGCGGCGCTTAGGACGGCTTTTACAGGCGGCGCGGTCACGGGTCTTTCCGTAACCACGCTGAGCCTTTTGGCACTCTACGCGCTCCAAAGCGTCTTTGGCGACCTCCAGGCGCTCATAGGCTTTGGCTTCGGAGGCAGCTTAGCTGCGCTCTTCGCCCAAATCGGAGGTGGGATATACACGAAGTCGGCCGATGTCGGAGCGGACTTGGTCGGCAAGCTGGAGGAGGGGGTGCCTGAGGACGACCCCAGGAACGCAGCCGTTGTCGCAGACCTAGTCGGCGATAATGTCGGGGACTGCGCCGGCAGGGGCTCAGATCTGTTCCAGTCGTTCAGCGACGATATAATAACAGGCATGATCTTGGGATCTCTGTTCGCTTGGAAGTACGGTGCGAACGCCATCGCGTTTCCGCTCGTGGCGCAGGCCCTCGGCATAGTCGCATCGCTGTTAGGCATCGCGCTCGTGATACGCCTTAGCGCTACTAAACCCTCGCGTTCTCTGTCCGTTGGCTTGGTAACGGTTGCGCTCGTGAACGCAACGGGGTTGTACTTTCTCTCCGTCTTGCTCCTCGGCGATGTCGTCATATTCCTCGCTGGTCTAAGCGGCCTGCTTGCTATGCTCTCGACGATATTCGTCGTCGAGTACTACACAAGCCCTTCAAGGTCCCCGATCAGAAGGATGGCTGAGGTGGCAGGGGGCGGTGCCGCTATAAACGTTATAGCCGGCTTATCCTATGGGCTCCAGTCTTCCATCCTGCCGGTCCTGGCCACGATGGGCGCAGTCGTCCTCTCCTTCGTCATCTCAGGGGGCTCGCTATTCGCGATCGTAGCCACGAACATAGGCACGGACCTGATGACCACCTTCATAATGTCCTCCGACGCTTTCGGCCCTATAACGGATAACGCCGAGGGCGTGGCCAAGCTGTCCGGAGGTTCATCTGATGCTATCAACGCACTGGAGAGGTTGGACGCCATAGGCAACACGATGAAGGCCTCGACTAAGGCCTACGCGATGGCCTCTGGGACCATCACGGCCCTCGTCACCTTCCTCACCTATTTCAAGGTAGCCGGAATATCCTCGATGAGCATGAGCGCCCCATTCGCACTAGCAGCGCTCTTCTTGGGGATGGCGCTCTCTTACCTGTTCTCCTCGATAACAATCAGCGCGACCGCAAAGGGGGCCTTCAAGGTGGTTGATGAGGTCAGGAGACAATTTAAGGCGATCGCGGGGTTGAGGGAAGGCAGTGCAACTCCGGACTACAACAGGTGCGTGGACATAGCAACCGCGAACGCTCTGAGGGAAATGGTGCTTCCCAGCTCTATTGCCTTCTTGGTGCCCGTTCTCATTGGCGTGTTATTCGGGCCTGAGGAACTAGGTGCCCTTGTGGTGGGCGCCGCTACATCTTCAGCTCTGCTTGGCTTCTTCTTCAACAACGCCGGAGCTGTCCTAGATAACGCCAAGAAGCTCGTCGAGAGCGGGTTCAACGGAGGCAACGGCTCGGCCGCTCACAAGGCTACGGTAGTCGGCGACACGGTAGGGGATCCTCTGAAGGACGTTGCTGGCCCATCGCTCCTCATATTCATGAAGCTGATGGGAATGACCTCTTTGCTATTGTTACCGCTGATCAGAACGGCCTAGCAGAAACACAACAAGGACACAATACACTAAACGGCCTGATGAGTTGTAAAAGGTCAGCACTTAAAAACCGATTGTGACAAGCTCCCCCACCCTCCCCACATTCGTTATATCTTGTACATAATATCTTAAAGTAGCTTCTTTAAACGTCTCGTGCCTCTTAGCTATCTCCCTAAGTATCTGCCCATCGCCCATCCCCTTTGAGTCGAAAAACGGATTCGAACGCTAAGCGCGCGCTAAGAGAGTAGTTTGCTGGATAGATGAGGCAACAAATTAATTAAGACAGACATGGAACCCATCCGTTTTCACCCCTTCAAGATTTTTATCACCATGTTTCAACAACGCATTCGTGGCGCGTGCCAAATTGCGCTGTTGCGAGGAAAAACGTTTATATCACTGGCGCGTGTATAGGCGGTCAACTGGAGGGAGTTAGATGCCTCTTGTCAACGAGCGGGATTTGCTTCTGCCAGCACTAAAGGAACGTAGGGCCGTGGGGGCGTTCAACGCAAACAACATGGAGATGATCCAAGCTTTCATATGGGCGGCTGAGGAAGTGACAAAGGAGATCGGGGAGCCCGTGGACCTGATAATCCAGTTAAGCCCGGGGGCGAGCAAGTACGCGGGTTGGGCGCTCGGAGCCGGGATGGTCAAGATCGCCGCCTCTGAGACCGACATCCGCATCGCCCTCAACCTAGACCACGCGACTGAGGTCGACCAGGTCAAGAAGGCCCTTGACACGGGTTTCACAGCAGTGCTATTCGACGGTTCCTCGCTTCCCTTCGAGGAGAACATAAGGTTAACCAGACAGGTGGTCGAGATGTGCCACGACAAGGGAGTGCCCGTTGAGGCGGAGTTGGGCAAGATCCCCAGGATCGAAGACTACTTCTCCTCAGCGGAGATCGCCCACCTGAGGTCCCTGTCCCCCGCCGAAGCCGTGAAGGTCATCCGCGAGAAGGCAGGCAAGTCCGTCGAGGCTTTGATGGCCAAACCAGAGGACGTCGAGTACTTCGTGAAGAAGACCGGCTGCGATTTCCTCGCTGCTGCCTTCGGTTCCATCCACGGCATCTGGGACGACATATGGCCAATACGGGTCGACCGCCTGGTCGCGATACAGGAGAAGACGCATCTTCCCCTTGTGTCGCACGGCTCCTCGGGAATACTCATGACCCCCAAGGACGCACGTGAAAAGGGCATAGGCCTGGCCAAGGGCGAGGGCACGCTTCTGGACGCGATCCAAACCGGCGGCGTCACAAAGGTGAACGTGGCCACAGCCCTTTCAATAGCGTTCATCGAGGGCTTCGTTAAGGCTTACCAGTCTAGTCCAGGCGAGAAGGACTTTCGCAAATTCGGCATCGCAGCCCGCGACAGGGTTAAAGAGAAGACCAAGGAGTATATGCGTCTATTCGCCGGGCGTATTTAGAACTTCTTTCCTCTCTGTCACTTAATTCATAACTGTTCCAATCGAAGACATTAAACGGGTGCTTGAAGGACTGAATTTCCGTGATGCATGGTGCCTAATTCTTAAAGCTGAAAAAGCACCTCTTTATTTCTTCCACTTGACGAGGTCATCACTCTCCTCTACATTAAAACGGAGCAGGTCCATAACGTCCTTCTTCCACTTTTCCGGAGAAGCGTGAATCACCCTCCCCACGTAAAGGCTCCTAAGCAACTTCAGCGAGGGTACCTTCCTTACAGCTACTCTGTATTTGACGTATGCTTGTTCCTCAAGTTTTTCATCTGGCAAGTATATGAGCTCCCTTCGAAAGTTTATGTCAACCATGCACCGAGCGCGCGCGCTGGATGAGGTGCAACGTTTGCGGTCTTTCGCTGGTTATTAATTATCCTAAGTGTGGCAGACAGACGTTCTTCGGCGACTACTGCCAAAACTGCGGGGAGAGGTTACTCGTCGAATGCAAGAAATGTCACACGGTCCAACCGCCAATAAGCGCGAACTGCGTCAAGTGCGGAAAACCCCTTAGCTAAACCAAGGCAGCAACTAGTCGCGCTCTAAACCTTAGGGGTTCGTGGGGAGAACTCACATATAATTAAGTAACGCGCGCTACCACATTTTTGAACACCAAGCTTAACTGGTTTAAGTTTTTATACGTCCAACTGTTTTATCGCAGAGTAAAAAATGGTAGAAAGTTCAGTAATAAAACAATTGATAGAAAGAGCACGGGAGGTAGGTTTACCTGAATATAGGTTGATAAGAAGTTATTTACAAAAAAGATATCTAGAAAAACTAGAAAGCGAAAAGCTGATACTCCAAGGGGGAGGTGCTTTAAGATTTTTTTACGGTTCTCCAAGGCTGAGCGACGACCTCGATTTTGTTTATGAAGATGAGTTAGGAGTAGAGGAGGCTTGCACAGCCGTAAAAAGAATTAACGTCGAATACTCACTTAAGCAAAAAGAAGGTCTGACGAGAATTAAGGCCTACTTTCCGTTCGGGGGTGCTGAGATATTGTTGAGAATAGAGCTCTACAAAGTTCCAGCCTACACCTCCATGAAACTTACTCTGCCGGAAACTGCAAACAGGATCCTTGTCGAGTCTCCAGAGGAGATAAAGGCAGACAAGGTGGTAGCGCTCTTAGACCTTTTCAAGAGGAGGGGGATCATAAGCATGATCGATTTGTACGACCTCTGTTATCTAGATGGCCTAACAAAAAAATTAGACGTCGAGCTCGTCAGGAAAAAACTCGACGACTATAGCCTTCATCTCGAGAGGGAGGATTTCGTTGATTTTATTAGTGGTGTGACTGAAAGTGCATATCGGTTCGAGCCAACGCTCTCCAGGTATCTTCCGAAAAGCGAAAGAAGAGGAATCGATGAACGAAAGATCCTTTCCGAAATACCTGACCTTTTTCTTGAAGTTATGAGGGGTTTGAAATTATGAAAGGATGTAAGCTGGATGAAAAAGTGGGGGAGCTGTTAAAAGAGCTCGGAAGCTTGGAAAGGGTCGTGATGGCTGTAGGAAGGCCTTGCTACATATCCTTCGAGTCAGCCCTGTTTGCGGAGGGAATTAAAAGCAGAGGCCCATTTGGGTATGAGTGCGCGACCCTTTCTGACAACCTCTTCTTCTACGTAGAAGAAACCCCCGTCGAACTCATTAAAATACCTGAAGATTACTTCTTTGGCTACAGGCAGAAGAACGATGTTTTTTGGGCGGAACCTGAGAAGGCCCTGCTCGACTATATCTATCGATGTCAGATGGAAGGTGTGAAGGCGGATCTTTACGATATGGACTGGTCCGTGCTAAGAAGATCAAAATTGGAAGAGTATGCCGAGCTTATGGACGTAAAGTTAAAAGTTCCGAATGTGGAGTCTCTGAGAAAGGAAAGGCATCCGAAATATCATATCATGGCAGATGAAATCCAAGAGTTTTTAAACAAATAAGGGTTACCTTATCGATGTCCTTCAGGTACTTTTAAGATCCCTTTTTAATTCGGACTACTCCCCTAGCGCATGTGGCGCGCAAGCGCCTCGTTGCTTCATTAAAACTTTCTTCTCAATGAAGTATGGTCAAAGTCTCTGTCGTTCGATATTATTTCTTTAACCTTGCTTCTTAAGGCGACCGCTAAGTGTAAAGCGTCCTCGTAATCTAAGTCGTAGTCTTCCATCAAGCTAGATGCTCTCTCTAAGTCTTCAGGGATCAAAGAAGCTATCTCTAAACCGGGTAGGTTTTTTATGGCTTTTATAATGCCTTCAACCAATGTCTCATCCTTCAGGCTCTTCCCAGTCAATCCTGCAACTATGACTAGTGCTTGATAGAGAGTCAGGCTTGAAGTTGTGTATTTCCTCTTGGAAGCGCTTTCAATCTTCTTTATCCATCCGTGGGCAGCTCTTCCGAACCTGGGATGATTTCCAAGCCAATAGACGAATACGTTCACATCTACGTAGCTTTCCGGCTCCACCAGTCCCTCATCACCCCAACCACGAATTCGTCTAAATCTTCTGGCCACTTAGCCACCCTAAATGCCCCGAAGTACTTGTCGGCGACGGGCTCCACGGGCTCGATTACGATGCTTTTTTCGCGCACTTTTATCATTACAAGGCTTTCTACCTTTATTCCCGCTTTCTCTCTTATGTCCTTCGGTATCAGGAGCCTTCCCTTCCTGTCAATTTTTACCACTTCCATTATAAATCCCACTATAAAAATATAGTTCCACATATTTAAAATTTTCCCACTAACCAAGCTGTTCGCAAGAGTAGCGCTAAACAACATAACGTGAGCCCTTGGTCCAACATCTCGCAGGCCTTGGACCTTTGGTTCAAGATTTAGCTTTGTTTGCCTTGGCTGCTGGCGATAAGACTTATGAGAGGAGCGTGGCCATTTATACTCATGAAGTCGGAGGGAGTTGATGCGGGCCAGGTGAAAAAGGCATTCCTAAATTTACTGCTGTTAGCTTTGCCTCTCTTGTTATCTCTTAGCGTTTTAAAGGTCTTATCCGACAGTGGCTCGAACTACACCGACGACGAGGGTCTTTCCGGATTTTACGTATACGACAAATCCCTTCCCCTCAACGCGGCAGAAGAGCTGTTCAGGGAAACGGAAACCTGCGATATCTACAAAGTGTACTTCGACTCCGCAAACGGAGAAAGGGTTCCAGGTTTGCTCTCGGTGCCCAAGGGACCAGGCAAGTTTCCGTGCATCGTATTCCTCCATGGTTACGGAGGGTCTAAAGAGGATATATTGCCAGCCGCCGGACAGGTAGCGGCCGAGGGCTACGCCATAATGGCCATAGACGCCGAGTTTCACGGCGAGCGGAAGGAGGAAGGAAAGGCGCTCTACTCCCCAAACCTAGAGGAGTCTAGGAACGGCATAATACAGACCGTAATAGACCTCAGGAGGGCGGTGGATTATCTGGAGACTAAATTGGAGATAGACAGCGAGAGAATCGGTTATGTGGGCGGGAGCATGGGGGGTATACTCGGGGCGATATTCATCGGCGTCGAGCCTAGGGTGAAGGCGGCCGCACTGCTGGTAGCCGGAGGCAATATGAGCCTGATGATAAGGGAGAGCCAGCATTCGGCCATACCGGCCATCAGGGAATATCTGTCGGAACACGGGATTTCCTACGGGGATCTCCAGGAGCTCTTGAACCCTGTGGATCCCATCAACTTCATAGCCAACTTCTCGCCGAGGCCAGTGGTTTTCCACTTGGGCAAATATGACCGTGTCGTTCCGGCCGAGGCTGGCGAGCAGCTCTACGAGGCGGCCGGGGAACCGAAGCAGGTCTACTGGTATGACTCAGGGCACGATATCCCCTTGGACTTAGTCCTCTCTAGGGTACTGGACTTCATGGACAAGGAATTGATGGGAAAGACATTCGCTTTCCATGAAACGAAGTTCTGGATTTTGAGGTACGTGGTACCCATGTCGATAGTCGCAATCAGCATTGTAGCTTTGGCCTACATCATCACCAAGACAAAGCATGCGCGCGTTTGATTTTAGTTCGATTTCTGTCACTTGGGTCCTGTTCGAGCCTCCGTAAGTTTAAAAACCCGAGTGAAAGGCAAGCAGCAGGTAAACGTGGTGGCTAAAGCGATCATTGTTTACCTAACCTCGGCGAGATAGCATACAAGCTCAGGGAAGTTTCATGAGCGGCCACTCGAAATATTTTCGCCTAAAGCAATCGGGTTAAAGGCCGAATGACCTACAAAATTCTAAAATAGAGCGACAAGGTTTGATGAGGCCGGAACGCTGAAGGGCATCATGTACCCGGTCGAGACAGATGGATTGACGAAATACTTCCCACGAGAGAGCGGAAAAGGAGACAGACTCATAGCTGTCGATCACGTTAACTTGAGGGTCAAAGAGGGGGAGTTCTTCGGGCTGCTGGGGCCCAACGGGGCCGGGAAGACCACCCTGATAAAGATGCTCTGCACGCTAATAATTCCTGACGAGGGCACGGCGAGTGTCGCAGGATACGATGTGCTGAGGGAACCTGACAAGGTAAAGGAGAACATAGGGTGGCTGCACGGCGAGACGGGGGGCAGGGCCCTGTACTGGAGGCTGTCCGCTAGGGACAACCTCAAGTTCTACGCCTACCTGCAGAACATACCATCAGAGGTCGCGAACAGAAGGATAAACGCGCTGCTCGAGTTCTTCGACCTGACGAAGGATGCCGACAGGCTTGTCAAGGACTTCTCGACCGGGATGAAGATGAGGGTGATGCTCGCGAGGACCTTGCTCTCCAACGCCCCGATACTCCTAATGGACGAGCCCACAGTAGGGCTTGATGCCACAGGCGCTATCGAGACGCGCAATTTATTGAAGGCCCTGTGCGAGGAGCTCAACAAGACGATCGTTTTCACGACCCACAACATTATGGAGGCCGAGAAACTCTGCAACAGGATCGCGGTCATGAACAAGGGCAAGATCGTTGCGGTGGACACGCCGCTTAGGCTGAGCGAGGTGACGAGGGACTTCAGGGGTGTAAAGGTTACGCTCTTGGGCCCAGCAGAGGTGGCGGTCGGCCTCTTGGAAACGGTGGAGGGGGTGAAAAGCGTGGTCAAGGTCGAACCGGAGGAAGAGTACACAACGATCCAGCTCAAAGTCGACGACGAGGAATCCGCCATGATTACCATACCGCAACGTCTCAAGTCAAATGGCATCAAGCTGATCGGCATACAGAGAGCGCTCCCGAGCTTGGAGGAGGTCTTCATAAGGCTGACAGGTGAGGAGGTTGGAACCTGATCAAATCCTCGAGGTCCTCAGGGAGGGAAGGCCCCACTTCAGGTCTCCTACGCGGCAGCTCCTCGGCGTAGTGTGGGCAAACCTGAAGATACTGACGGCGTACAAGTCTTGGCTCGTGATGGACCTTCTAAGCACCGTAGCCTCGGTGCTGATGTACTATTTCGTCGGGCTGCAGGTGGATCCCCTGAAGCTCGCGAGCAGCGGCTGGGGCACTAGCTATTTGGCGTTCTCGCTTGTGGGGGTTGCCACCTCGAACTACCTCTGGTCCTGCCTCACCAGGCTGAGCCATTCGATCCAACACGAGATAAGGGGAGGTACGCTCGAGGCGGTGGCGGTCTCGCCCGTCAACATGACCGTCTTCTTCTTGGGCTTGACCACTAGGGGGTACATCGTCAGCTCCATCTACCTAGTAGGGGTGTTCGCCGTCGGGACGCTCGGCCTGGGTGCTAGGTTCTCAACTTCGCTTCCGTCCCTGTTCAGCTTCTTCCTGATGTTCGCCCTGATGTTGATCGCCAACCAGTCGCTAGGCCTCATAGCGGCGGGCGTAGTAATGGTGTACAAGAGGGGTGACCCGATCACATTCATCGTGGCGGCGATGAACGAATTCCTCGCCGGCGTCCTCTACCCCCTCGAGATGCTCAAAGCCTTCCCAGCCCTCCAAGTCATATCGATGATGTTCCCATACACCCACGCCCTAGATGGTATGCGGAGGTCCTTGATCCTCGGGGCACCTTTGACGGACCCGAGCATGCTGTTCGACCTAGTCGTCCTTCTCGCCTTCACGGCGATCATGGCACCTCTGGGGCTTGCTGTCCTGGGGTGGGGTTACAGGACCATAAGGTCTCAGGGCACCACATCATCTTACTAGGTGGTTGAAATGAAGGTGGAGGAGATCGTGAGGTTCTTGGCGGAACCCGTGCCGAGGGCCAAGGTCGGGGTCTTCGAAAAGGTCCTGGCTTTCGTGTTAAGGGACTTCAAGGTGTGGTGGACGTACAAGCTCTGGGTCACGTTGGACATAGTGGGCTCCTTGACATTCGTGGCCACTTATTACTTCGTCTCCAAGATCGTCTCCCCCCAGGCGTTGGTCGCCTCAGGGTACGCGGCTGATTTCCTGACCTTCGCGGTCATAGGGATATCGTTTCAACACTACGTCTTCTCCTCGGTCTCCAGCCTCTCGGAGGCCATCAGGGAGGAGCAGTGGGACGGCACCATGGAGACCATACTCTCCTCAAGCACAGGTTTCAAGGTGTTCCTGCTGGGGGAGTCCGTATTCAGGTTCATAGTGGGGTCGTACTTCCTGCTAGCATCCATGGCGATGGGGCTAGCAATCGGCGCCAGGTTTAACGTGACGCTTTGGTCGGCCATATCCGCAGCTGCAATGACCGCGTTGTTAATAGCAAGCCACATGGTCGTGGGGATCCTGAGCGCTGGGGCTATCCTAAAGCTAAAGCAGGGTGACCCCGTCGTCTGGGCCTTCTCCTGGCTCACACAGCTGTTCTCGGGAGTTCTGTACCCACTAGGCCTGCTCCCGAGCTACCTCCAGTGGATAGGTGCTGCCTTCCCTCTCACCTACTCGCTCGACGGCCTGAGGAGGTGCCTCATGAACGCAGAGGACTTCACATCCAGCGTAATAATCGAGGACTTCATGAAGCTGTCCGTGTTCATCGTTGTCCTCCTGCCAATTTCTATCTGGGTTTTCAGGAAGGCGTACGACTCTACCAGACGGGAGGGCTCACTAGGCCAATATTGAGATGTCCTGATAGAGTGTGTAAGCGAAATTAAAAGCCAACAATATCGGACTAACTGAAGACCTGGACTTTGCTCTGAAACTGCAGGGCGCCTGAGCTTCTGACAGCCCTCGAAGTAAAGCCTCTTATAGCTAGTTGGCCATCTGGCCCATTTCCGTATTCCTTGCCATTTTTTCCTCGAGCTACCTGACCTTGTTCCCTTAAGCCCCTTAGAAAACCTACATGTGGGCGGCATCAATGCTTTCGTAATAGTATCGCATGCAGCTCGGCGTATTTTAACAGCGGTCTAAGGGCGTTGAAAACGCGATCGAGCGCGTCTCTATAATACTTTATCAAACTCGTTGGCAAGATGTGCCAATAGCAACAACCCCTCGTGCTTATCGCCTCAAGTCCATATTTCCCGAACAGTCTCTCAACCTCGACCGCCGAGTGCCCAACCTCGTAGATCAACGTGGGTCGCAGCCCCTCGGTCCTGAAGGGAACTTTGTCCGATGGCATTTGGTACCTCCTTTTAAAATCGTCTAGGGTGTAGCTGTTGAAAGTGCTCAGGGCGCATAGGCCGCCGCACTTCAGCACCCTTGAGAATTCTCGCGCCGCCAACTCACAATCCGTGAAGTGATCGAAGGTCAGAGTGCAGATCAAGCCGTTGAACACGGAATCCCTGAAGGGCAGATGCTCGCCGTCCGCGAGGACCGAATTGAGCTTTTCCGAAATACCGTGCTCTCTTGCCTTCCCCATCATCACGCGGAGCATCTTCAAGCTGATATCCAAGGCCACGACCTCATGGCCTCTTCTCGCGGCTCTGACCGCATACCTGCCAGTACCACATCCGACGTCGAGGATGGGAGCTGACATGTTCCCAACCCAGCTCTTGATTGCCCTCTCCTCACCCTCCTCCATCCTCCTAGTCCAATATAGGTACTCCGAGCGATCGTATTCGTCGGCCATTTCGTCGTAAGCCTCCTTAACCCCTTTTTTGCCCTCAAGGATCCTGTACTCCATCCCCTCGAACCAGAAGACTTTATCGCTCATCAAACCCTTCAATAGTCTCCACGTCAATAAATCTGTTGGTGGTCCGGTACGCCAAGCTATCAAACAGTAATTCTCCTCGAAGCACCAGTGAGTTGATGTTCTGGAGGGGAAGACTCAAAAGTGGTGGATATAGGTCATCAGATTTTTAAAATCTCATGGTGAGCGATGTCCGATGGTATTTAAGGTCGCAGTGGGCTCAACGAACCCAGTTAAAGTAAAAGCTGCAGAAAATGTCATGAGAAGAATATACGGCAACGTTGAGATCATTTCAGTGGATGTCGCATCAAACGTCTCGCACACTCCTTTAACGGACGAGGAATGTGCCGAGGGAGCTATATACCGAGCCAAAGAGGCCATCAGAAAAGCCGAAGCCGATCTCGGCGTAGGTCTTGAGGGTGGGGTTGCCAAGAGGGCCGGCAGGTATTTTCTAACCGGCTGGTGTGCTGTAGTTGACGTCGGAGGCGATATAGCACTGGGGTGTGGCGGTGGTATTGAACTGCCGGAGGTTATCGTGAGAGAGGTTCTAAGTGGAAAGGAGCTGGGGGATGTGATGGATGAAGTTACTGGCATAAGCGGAACCAAAAGAAAAATGGGGGCAGTGGGGATATTGACGAATGGGCTCACCAGCAGGCAAGAATCGTGGGAGTTCACTCTTTTGTACGCCATGGCAAGAAAGCTGAGCGCAGAATTATACAGCAAGATGGATCGTTCAGAGTTGTAGATGTTAGCAAACTTCAAGTAGCTCACGATCCGAAGGTGTTGGGTTCTTTGACACCAGTTGATTAACGACCTTCCTCGTCCAAGAGAAGTTAGCCAGGTGGTGGTAGCTCAGGCGGTCTTGGGAGTTTGGTGCTTTTCCTCCTGCGTAGTGAGACGGCTACAACCACAACGGCTACCGCAACCAATACTGAGGCTACGATTATAGCGCCCGTATAGTCCTCAGCGTAAACCGCATGCATCTCCAACCTAGGCTCATAGCCTGCGAAGACAAGCCTGACCGAGCTTTCCGTAGAATTCAAGAAACCGACCCATTGCTTGAACACGTACTTCGCACCCAGTAAGCCGAGCAACGCGGGCATGCTCACCGAGGAAGGTGCAGATAAAGTTGCTTCATCCCTCTCCTTGTACCTGCCTGAGCCCGGTATCTCGACCGCGACATTAGAGGAAACATTTAGAGTATACATCATCACAACTCTGATGAGTTTCATGGTGGAATTGCTCCCGCCCTCGTTATCAATAACTGTCAGCGTAACAATGTAGTCTCCGAGCCCATGATAAGAATGCTTAACGTTAACGCCCGACCCTTTTCCACCGTCTCCAAAATCCCATTTATACGAAGATATGCTTCCATCAGAGTCGCTTGAAGCTGAAGCATCAAATGTCACTTCTTCACCTAATCCTACTTTAGTAGGCGTATAGCTAAATCTTGCCATTGGTAAATAGTTTGTGCTAGCCATGGCAGCCATGAGTGGAGTTGTTTGTCCCTCATACGAGATATATCCAACTATGTAATAGAAAACCCCTTTTTCAGCAGAAGAGGTATTCCATATGGAGGTAAAATTGATAGAACTTTTTGGAGTAAGAGATGAGAAATTATGGTAAAAGTATAAAATTGAACTACCGTTCTCTTTCTGTATAATGAAGATGCATCTTCCATTGAGCGTAGTCGAACCAGTATTTAGAGCTTCGAGCATTATTTTCACTTCATCCCCTATCTTAAAATGTTGAGGTACAATACTAAAACTAGTCACGTTTATCATTGATCTACCAAGTCTGAATTCGCATGTCCCTCTATCTAGCCAATTTCCAGAAGTATCGTTTAATGTAACCTCTAAGTAGTAATCATCAGCCGGAAAACCTTTACTATCCCAAACCATAGAAAATGATGCATATCCTATTATATTAGGAAGAGTTCTTAAAGGTAAGCCATCAATAGCTATATTAGAGCCATGTTGCTTAACTAAAGC